>BNJT01002848.1_pt1 | contig 184058 bp, 262 predicted proteins | sample 8540491 | NCBI WGS metagenome assembly BNJT01 (sample SAMD00202455, study PRJDB9452) | human saliva metagenome | host: Homo sapiens
AGGACCTTTGATTTGATTTAAACGGGTTTGTGCAGCAAGGTATTCCAAAACACACATTCTTTCACGCGTTCTAAACCATGTGCTCGCATCTAATATTTCTTGTGCTGGACAGATCTTTTTCACTGAGAGATTTTATACTTAGGTACTTGAATCATCCAATCAATATAGCTACGCACAACAGTTTGCTTTCATGACATCAGGGGACATCATTTTCCGGTTTTGCAGCTCAGATTCTGCCCTTCTCCCCGAGCTTCACCAATGACATTTTAGCATCTTCAATTTTTGGCGTAATTGTTCAATTTCACTTACCGTATTTTCTGTTTCGCCAAGTTCTTTTTAATTGTAATTTGTTCATTCAAATAGTAATCGCGTTGGCTTTTCCATTTTATTTTCACGCGACCACGAATGCGTTTTTCCACTTGTAACAGATCTGCTTCTGACTGCATTAAACCCAGCAAATATTCAAAACGCTCAACCATTGGTCATTTCAATACGGCTTGTTCTGCTGTGAAGCCGGTAAATGGGGAGAAACCATCGTATCAGCAATTGTTCTAAATTATCGATTTGTTGTGAGGCAGAGAATGTCGAGCTGTACTTTTGTTCAGAATTAATATAACTTTGAAACTCATCTGAACAGCTTGTGAGCCACTTGTAATTCTTTTTCATTACCTAGTAGTTAGTAACGGTTCGGCAACGACATAAATATTCACCGTTATCTTCAACTTTTCTGATTTTGGCGCGTTGGTGACCTTCCTGTGCTGACCGTACCGTCCGGGCAATTTTAATAATTGAATAATGGCAATGGTTCCAACGTCGTATAAATCATCAACAACGGCTCCTCCAAATCTGCCTGTTTCTGTGACACCAATAATAATTTCTTATTGTTCATTGCGTCATCAAGGCTACTGGTGATTTTGGACGACCGACAAATAGCATTACCATATAAGGAAATACAACAACATCGCGCAGTGCTTAATATAAGGTATTATTTGTAATTCTGGTTTTTGATCTCATCATATACTCTCTTAATCTAAAATCCGATGATTGCCTGTATATTGGGGTAGTTTATTTAAATTCAAGACTTAAAAAACTCGCCAACAGGCTAAAAAGTTATGATGGGTTTTTCACGTGTTTTTGATACAATTTTTCTTGTAAGAATAGAAATTATTATAACTGAATTGAGCTGTGGCAAGACCAGAAAATAAAAAGAAAATTCGTTAAGAATGGCGGTGAGGGGAGTTCGGGACCCTCGTGCAGTTTCCACATACACGCTTTCCAGGCGTGTCCCTTCAACTCACTTTGGACATCTCACCGTGATTAGGACGTGCGAACTATAAGGATTTCATTGAGTTTCGTCAAGTATTTTTGTAATTTTGTTGTTCATAAGATAAAAATTTCACCAATAATCGGGTAGAATAAGCGTCCATTCAGGATTATCCCACTCAATTTTCTCTCATCCGCTATTATTCTATGTTAAAAATGGTTTCTTACTAAAAATATGCCTTTCGTCGGTTAAACCTTTCAGCGCATTAAAAGACAGCTTCAGAAACGGCTATACTTCCCGTCATTTGACCAAAGATATTATTGCCGGGTTAACCGTCTGGCATTATCGCTATTCCGCTTTCCATGGCACTTGCTATTGCCAGTGCGTACCACCGCAGCACGGGTTATACACCGCCATTGTTGCGGGATTATCATCGCGTTAACGGAGGATCGCGCTTTTACCATTTCCGGCCCAACGGCCGCCTTTGTGGTGATTTTATTCCCCGTTACCCAGCAGTTCGGTTTAAAGCGGTCTGCTCGATGGCCACATTGCTTTCCGGTGTCATTTTGGTATTGATGGCGTTGTTCCGCCTAGGGCGACTTTATTCGAATACATTCCGCTGCCCGTCACGCTCGGCTTTACATCAGGCATCGGCATCGTGATTGCCACCCCTACAAATTCAAAAGATTTCCTCGGCTTGAGCATTGAACAAAGATGCCGTCTCTATCTTGAAAAAGCGTAGTTATTTTGACCGCACTTCAAGCATCAATTGGGCAGATACCGGCGTAGGGATAATTACACTTATTGTTTTAACCCAATGGCATAAAACTACGCTCTGTCTATTCCCGGTCATTTGCCGGCAGTGATTTCGCGACATTGCTCGTTATTGCTGACCACTTCGGTTATTCTGTCGCGACCATCGGCACTCAATTTCCAATACACACTTTCCGATGGCGCTACGACCGGCTACGGTATTCCGAGTGTCTTTGCCTGAATTTTCCTTGCCATGGAATATTCCTGATCCACAAGGCAACTCAATTAACTGGAATTTTCGACACCATTCAACGCCTATTGCCGCGGCTTTTTCCATGGCGGTCTTTGGGCGCGATCGAATCATTATTGTGTGCCGTCATTTTAGACAATATCACCGACACCAGCACCATTCCAATAACGAATTATTAGCGTACAAGGCCTTGGCAACATCGCCTCTCCATTTTTGGCGGTATCACTGCCACCGCATGCCATCGCGCGTTCTGCGGCAAACGTTAAATCCCGGCGGCGTATCACCGATTTCAAGTGTCGTACACGCCTTTACTAGTGCTGCCTCATTGTTTTTGCGCCTGCGCTGTCTTATTTGCCGCTATCTTCGATGGCTCGCGCTCTTGCTGGTCGTGGCTTGGCATATGGCGGATTTACCACAAAATTATTCAGCTTACCCGTCGTTCCGGACGTAATGAAATTGCCGTATTACTGGTTTGTTTAATCCTTACGGTGTTATTTCGACATGGTGATTGCCATTTCTGTGGGCGTGTTATTAGGGCCAGTTTGCTGTTTATCCGCACCATCGCCGAAAATGACCAAATCCATCAGATATCGCTGTAGCCGGAAGATTTGGATGATGTGTTAATTTATCGTATTAGCGGACCGCTCTTTTTCGCTGCGGCGGATAATCTCTTCGCCGACTTGCACGATAAAACCGTCCACACCGATCACGAAATCAAACATATTGTTTTACAACGCGATGCCGTGACCGTGCTTGACACAGGGGATTCATGTACTCACACGCTTTGTGCAACACATGTTGCCTCACCAACAACTTTATATGTGTAACTATGCAGTTCCAGCCGCTACGAACTATCGTTAAATCCGGTTCACTGCCTGAAATCAAAAATTACGTTTCACCTCTGATTTAACCGAAGCATTGAATAAAAATTCGGGAATTTGAGGGGATTGAGGGCGAAATAATTCATTTGTGATATTTACGGGTCAAAAAGGAGAAATTATGCTGAATCTCGCGACAATCACCACACAACTTCAGTCAACTCAAAGTCGTTCCGGTTATCGCGTTGGATCATGCCGAGGATATCTACCGTTGGCAGATACTCTGGCTCAAAATGGGTTGCCGGTAGCGAAATTACGTTTTCGTTCGGCGGCGGCTGAAAAAGGCATCTAGTTGTTGCGCCAAACAGCGACCCGATTTTCTGATTGCGGCGGGGACGGTTTTAACCTCAGAACAGGTTTTTCAAGCTGAAAAATGCCGGTGCGGATTTTGTCGTGACGCCGGGGTTTAACCCTAAAATTGTGCAATTATGCCAAGACTAGGGTTTACCGATTACACCGGGCGTCGAATAATCCGATGGCGTATTGAAGCAGCGTTAGAGCTAGGCATTGAATACGCGTGAAATTCCTTTCCGGCGGAAGCCTCCGGTGGCGTGAAAATGATTAGCGTTGTTAGCCCTTAGCGCAATTGAAAATCATGCCAACGGGTGGGATTGGTGCAAAATATTCAAGATTATTTAGCCATTCCAAAATGTGGTCGCCTGTGGTGGTTCTGCGGTTTGTCGAGAGCTGATTAATGACAAAAACTGGTCGAAAATCGGTCGGTTAACGAAAGAAGTGAGTAGAACGGTTAGAGCGAGCTTTGAATATAGAGAGTGCGGTCTCAAAAAGCAGTGTGGACCGCACTTTTCAGTGGAAAGATTAGTGGTGGTGTGCTCCGGCTAACACTTTCAAAGCGTTCGTTAGCAAAATCCCAGTTCAGTGTCACGTTCCAGAATGTTTAACATGGTCAGGACGGCGGTTTTTGAATTTTAAGTAATAAGCGTGTTCCCAAACGTCTCAAACCGAAGATTGGGGTTCGGAACAACCGGCACCTCTTTGCCATAATCGGGGTTGTCAACGCTGGCGGTAGAGGCTACGAAGGGTACTGGACTCCGTGTACTAACACCATGCCCAACCTGAGCCGAAACGGGTAGCCGCGGCTTTTCAGCAATTCCGCTTTGAAGTTTTCAACGGAACCAAAATCTCTACGCACGATAGCGCCTTTTAATGGACCCGCTGTAAGGTTGTGCCTCTCAGACTTTTCCAGAATAAGCTATGGAGTTTAAGTGGCCGCCTACATTGTTGCGTGGCGCAGGGCGTTTTTCTGGTGCAACTTCATGTAAGTGCAGCCACAATTTTTACCCGGGCAGCCGTTGGCGAGGTTCTTGTAATCCAGGAGAGTTTTCTAATCACTGCGTTGGCGTTGTTTATGCATACGCTTGTGGTGTTTTGCTGTGGTGAATTTCACATGGTTTGCGCATCGAAAATGGGGTTCTAATGCGTCATAGGCGATAACCTAATTCAGGTAAAGTATAAGCCATAATCCTTTGTTAGAGTCAATCACGTTTACGGTCTAAATTATAGTACGAAAAATTGATTAAGATCATTAAAGGCTGTGATTGGTTAATAAAAAGAAGATGGCACTAGCCGTCACTCTTTATTTTCTGCTAAGGGCAATTATTGTGCTTTTACTGCGGCAATCGCCACTCATGATTAATGATGCGGCGAACGCAGCGACAGAAGTTAAAATAATGCGCCGATTTATTCTAGCCCACTAAGGTGGGCCGACTGGTGATTGGCGTTGCCGTGCCTGTGTAATAGATTTAGCTGATACGCGCAGCTTCCATATTTGGCATCACCAGCACGTTTGCCGTGCCTTTTGAGGCGGGCTGTCCGGCATCACGATCATCACGGAGCTGTTGTGATAAGGCAACATCGCAGTGCATTTCACCATCAATGGAAGATCGGTGCGCGTTCTTTTCACTAAACGTAAAACGTTACGCAGTTTTGACCGCACTGGGGTGTTGTTGCTGCCATAGTTTAGAATGTGAAATTAGGGCAATCTGGCGGTTCAATACCAAATAGGCTGACTTCTTTCGCTGTCATTAGGCGTAATTTCCGCCAATTCTTCCGCTGTCGGATCGTTGTTCACGAAGGTGTCGGCAAGGAATAAGTTGCCAGCCGGTAGCACCAGGCCGTTAACGGTAGCCGCCATGTACCTTCTTGCAAACCAATAACGTTTTTGCAGGGTTTTAAATGGTCGGCATAATGTCCCACTAAACCACATAACATGGCGTCGGCGTGACCTAAATGCAACACACGGCACCGATAGCGGTTGGGTTGTTAAAACATTTCACGTTTGGCAATACTCGGTGTGACGCCCGCAGCGTTTGAGCATGTCGTAGTAAGTTTTGCAACATTCTTGATAACGTGCGTCATTTTCAATGTTAATTAGCTCGAAATCACGGCCTGCCTGAATAGTGTAACCCCGAGTTTTTAATGCGTTGTTCAATCACGCTTGGGCGACCGAGTAAAAATCGGATAAGCGATGCCTAAGGTCGAGATTTCTTGAACCGCGTGTAAAATTCGGGTTTTCTTCACCGTCGGTTAATAACACACGTTTTCTTGTCTTGTTTCGCTTGCGCAAACACCGGTTTCATAAACAAGTTGGTTTTATCATACGAACTGGGTGAGTTGTTCGATGTATGCATCAAAAATCTTTTGATTGGACGAGTCGCGACGCCGGAATCCATCGCCGCTTTTGCCACAGCAGGTGCGATACGCACGATTAAACGCGGATCAAAGGGTTTTGGAATAATGTATTTCCGGGCCGAAAACGACAGTTCGGTATCACCATAAGCGGAGGTCACCCGACATCGCTTTGTTCGGCTAATGCCAAGTCGGCAATGGCGCGTACCGCAGCAAGTTTCATTTCTTCATTGATGGTGGTGGCGCTGACATCTAATGCTACCCGCGGAAAATGAACGAGGCAAAAGTACGTTGTTGACTTGGTTTCGGGTAATCGGAACGACCGGTACATACAATGGCGTCCGGACGGACGCTTTTTGCCAATGGCGGTAAGATTTCCGGTTCGGGTTGGCAGAGTGCCAAAATTAACGGATGTGCCGCCATGGTTTTTAACCATCTCTTGCGTTAGTGCGCCGGCAGCAGAACAACCTAGAAAATATCGGCATTCAGGAATGACTTCGGCTAACGTACGCTTGCCGTTATCGTCGATCGCATACAGTTTTTGGTTTCATCCATGCGATCATCACGGTGTAGATCACGCCTTTTGAGGTCGCATACGGTAATATTTCCCGTTTTCATGCAGAAACCAATAAATTCAAAGCAAGCGATAGAAGCCGCACCGGCACCGGAGGCAACAGGTTTCACGTTTTCAATTTTTTATTGACGATGCGTAAGCCGTTGGCACCGCAGCGGCAGAAATAATCGCTGTGCCGTGTTGGTCATCGTGGAAGACCGGAATTTCTCATCTCTTTCGCGCAATTTTTGTTCCGTGGCAAACATTCCGTGGCTTTGATATCTTCTAAGGATTAATCCCGCCGAAAGTCGGTTCCAGTAATGAGGCGATAATTTCTACTAATTTGTTTGTTAGGGTCATGCTCTGGCATTAATTTCAATATCGAATACGTTTACGCCGGCAAATTTCTTAAATAAAAACGCTTTTTCACTTCCATGACCGGTTTTCCGGCAGCAGCACTTTCGATGTCCCCAAACCAAGCACCGCCGTGCCGGTTACAGAAATTACCGCAACCAGTCTGCCGCGAGAGGTATGTTTATAGGGTCGGCCGGATCTGCGCCTGAATAGCTGAGCGAGGGCGCCGCAAACGCCCGGCTTGAGAGTCAGCCAGGCTACAACCACGTTGCACGTGGCAAGCGACTTTGGTTGAGTAACTCATTTTTCCTGGAATCGGAATCGTGAAATCGGAAGAGCTGCTTTCGTTGTTCATCCATAAGAAACGAAATATCCTCTTTTGAATAACTAAATTGGAGAAAAGTGGCGAGCATTATAATTAAAACTAAAGAATTTCTGTGACACTTCACACTATTTATGCTGTAGCCGATAAATGGAGCGATGATCCTGAGGTAAGATTATTTGATTAAAGGCTAAACTTAGATTGTAAACTTAGCCTTCGGATGCGTGAGCTTCAGACCGCATGGGTGCACTTAGCGACATAAAGGTGCGCTGTATTTTCATTGTTTAGAACTTTCCAACTTCTGAAGCCGTAAATCGCGATAACGACGAAGCAGATTAACGGTAGAGATGAATGAAGCTGACTGCCGGTCAGTCCCATCACTTGACACTTCCGGTCGATGATCATACCTGTACAACGGGTGGCAGTTTAACGCACCGCTACTACAATTGCCATCACTAAACCGGCGGCACCTAAGGTAGATTCTTCTTTTAAGCCGGCGGGTGCAATGCCGTAATGATCGGGATGTTAGTGACACAAAGCCGGAGGTTGAGATTAAGCAGTACAAGCCCCCACACACCGTCAGTGAAAATTACACTCAAGGATGCTGAAGAAACCGCCGATAGCGGGCTGCTATGAGCATGAATTCGGCTTTCAAATATTTCATATTGTTTCGTGCTGACGAAACGTGACGCTGGTAATAAAAATCATGGCGATGATGTTGAAGTTTTTGTCCTTCCGCTTTTGGTGCAGCCTCAAACGTTCCGCATATTGCACGATAAATGTCCAACACATAATTTGTACACCAAACGGCGTAGAATACTTGAGCAATCGCGCCTTCACGATATGGTTTCTTAATTCAAAGCGGCCTACGGCTTCTTTAAAGGAAAGTTTTGTGTCACTTTCTTCCACACTTTCACTGCAGGCATTTTCATATAAAGGCGATGATGACGAATACGGCAACTACCACAAAACCAGCGCAACGTATGGATCAATTTCCGCCAAATCGTGGAGTTGCGAATGCCCATTTTTCCGTTTCGGACAAAGGCTATGGAAAAATTAAGTTGCCGGCGGCGTCCTGTTTATCGGATTCCAAATTGGTTACAGACTAATTGAGATGCGACGAACATCGGTAATGAGAGCAAGCAACGGGTTAAAGGATTGGGCAAAAGTTCAAAACGACGGGTTGCAGTTTGCGGGTCGCCCATGGCTAAAATGTGCGTTTGGCCGTGGTTTCATGAAATGCTAAAGCTCAAAAGTCCAAATACATAGAGAAATTAAGAAGAAAGTGAAACTAACTTCATATTTAGCGGCCGTGGCCAAAAATAAGAACGCACCGCATAAAAGCGCTAAAACCCAGGAAGAATTCCCGCTTTGTAACCATAACGACTGTGCCGTAACGGCGGGCGGAATCGCCATGGTTCCATAACCGCTTCGTAGCAGGGCCAGTACTAAAGCGGCTTCAGATGCCGGAATTTCCAGCTACTGTTTTGGGAATACGGCGACCATCGGGTTAGTAATATCAGTGGCAAAAGCATAACGCAAATAAAGGGTCGTAATAAGAACAGAAGGGCACAAGATATCTAAAACTTTAGCGCTCATAATCTTTCTCCTTGCGTAAATGAGTGGATGAATCTGTTTTTGAGCCATTCTTCAAGTGCGCAGCCCATAAAGTGTGATGATTTTCAAAACCACTTTCATTTGTTCCCATCAATAATGGAATTTCCAAGCCTGTTGCCAGTAATGTTCAAATACCAAAGATGCCAATACTTCCAACTTCTTTGCGCTAACCACAAAGGCTTTGTCCCAGGTTTTCACCACAAGCGATCAAACCGTGATGAGAAAGTAAAATCGCTTTGCTTTCTTTGATCGCCTTCCGCCCACATAGGGACGCTAATTCGTGTGTACCGAACGTTGCATAAGGCACACAAGGGATATGATCGGTGCCGCCAACCGCATGACCATGTAATGAATGGCCGGAATCGGTTTCTCCAAAATGGAAAGCCCTGCGCGGTTTATAGAATGATTATGCACTACGCATTGGCTTCGGGGCGGGCTCGATACACGGCTTCGTGGAACTGCCATTCTGCTAGACGGCAGTTTGTTTTCTTCGTGCTTTACCTTTTGCCGTTCATACATACAATGTTTTTCCGGTTTCATTAAATGGTATGGCATTCCTATCGGGGTGATGAGCATACCGTCTTTGATAACGTACGCTGACATTTCGCCGTACCTTTGGTTTAACCCCAACGGGTCATCTTCAAGCAAGTATCAATAATGTGCTAGTTCTTTTCTGTTCATTTTTAGTACCTCTCAGTATTTATAGAACGGGAGTAACCCCTTTTTAATAATAATGTTGCCGTATTTTAGCCGTTTCGCCACTGATGACGACTAGCATACGCCTGTTTGGCGCGTTCGTAAAGGCAAAGCGTTCAATACATTCCAAATTAGGTGTAAAACCGACCGCACTGAATCGCGTCCAAGTAATTTGCTTCAACGCTGGGGTCAAGAGCTATCGCCCGGAACGGCCTGCATCATAATCAGCGGCGCATCCACGCAAGCATCGAAACTCAAATAACGGCGCAATGCCTTTTAAGTAGCGTAGCGACGGTGATGCCATCAGCGCGAATCACGTTTGAATGTGCAACGAATGCGCCGGGAAATGAGCATCTGATAGTACTATTTCATCACCATGTCCCATTTCGGCAAGGGTTTGAGTAATTCCGAGAGATGGCCGGATGAATTCCTTTAGCATGTTGTAACCTCTTTCATGAATGATTTGCTTCTTGTTGTTCTCTGGCAAGTACAGATTTTCGTATGCTTTTGAAGAATGGGTAATAGAATAAGACATCTAATATGATTCAAAAGCGGTGCTTAGTATCGACGCCCTAAATGTCACCGCTCGAAACTAAATATGACTTGGCGCCGGTGTTGTCCATGGTGCCATGAGGGTGGGTCGGTGGATTAAATCGAAATCTAGGATCAAAATAAAGCAATACGCATTGGCAATCGGGCAAAAATCAACGGAATGAAAGATGTCGGATTAACTCCAGCAAAGACGCCGTAAACGATAGGTTCGTCAATGGAAAAATACAGATGGAAGCAAGCTGATCTTTTGCCCTATAGAGCGTAAAATGTACGGATTTGCTACGAACCCAACAGAATTAGCTAGAGCAATAACGCCACGGAAGCACTGTGTACTACATAGAAATCCCCAAAATGAGTTGGTGATGATATAAGGCAACGGTTGTCCTGCTGTAAAGCCCTCGAGGGTTTGCTGCCATATTTTGTAACAGAAAGCGTTGTCCAGAGTTGCATTAAAACCAGTGAACCATTGATACCTAAAACCAAAAGCAAATGGGTGGCAAAACAAACAGAACGATAGCGCCTAAAGATCACTAACTTTTAATTAGCGGAGCCCGAGTCCATGATTAATTGCGGAATAATAGTTCAGTAGCATGTTCCACATATAAGGCAAAAATGGGAAGATAGTCAGTAACATTGCCAGAATTGGAATAACAATATTAAGCGATTCTGCAACAGCAGTCGGAACCTCTTTCTAGGCGAGCGGATACAGATGTTGAATTTTTCCAGTAAAACGGGTGACTTCTACAGAATAAATAGCAACGAAAATTGCAGTGAATAATCGGTTCCGCCAAAGATTTCACATCTATCATGCCATCTTTAATCGGCATAGAAACCAGCAAAAGAACGTCTGACGGACAGAAATGCCGGTAAAGGTTCTCGTTTATAGGCTTTGGCGAGGTGTAGGCAATACTGGCAGGTTAATAACGAAACAATGTTGAACGACATTTGGAAGAATCGCCAACCGTAATCGCTTGCCCAATTCGGCAAATTTCACCAAGCGATACCGAAACTGTTTGTTGTATTCTGATCAAATGGCGGAATCAACGAGAATCATAAATGAGAACTGACTGACGACTAAAAATGGTAATACCACAACAAATCCGTCCCGAATGGCGGCAATGTGCGGTTGATTTTCCGAGACGTTTTGCAAACGGAACCAAAGTGTAATGCATTCATGTAGCTCGATGACTTTTTGATTGAAAGAATGCTCATACTTTTCTCCTATTCGCCGTTAACCGCTTTAAAGCAGCACTTGCCAATCGCTCCTTGTAGTGCGTTAGATTTTGACGTGATCCTGTTCAATGTGTTGTGAGAACGTCACTTCGGGATTTAAACAATGCACTTGGACGGTACAAGGCAATTCAAATGTCTGATTACCTGCACTAAGCCCGTCAACGAAACAATAACGATCTGCCCTTGGGTGAAATGGAAAGAGAGATTTTCTAGTTGATAAGATTCACATCGACTGCATCGTGTGTCATAAATTCCTTCGCCGTTAATGGCTAACCATTGCCCTAATCCTTTTAAGCGACTAATTTGGCCTTCCGGTATAGTACCGTCAGCTTTGGGTCCCACATTGAGCAATAAGTTGCCGTTATTGGGGATTCACTAACCAACAATGAAATCAGTACAGAAATTAAACTGTCATCGGTTTCATTTTGGTTATAGCCGAAAAGAAAGTCCTAAACCACGGCACATTTCCCATTTTTGTTACGAAGGCTTCACCTCTGTTTGTATTCTTTGTGCGAAATCTCCCATAAATCGTTCCAACGGTTATCTACAACAGCGTCCTCTACTTGGTTGTAGTAGTAAGCAAATAAACTCTGGCAACATGTGCTCACCTTAGCTTCGGCCAACTCAATATCATTCCAGTACGGAAGGTTTATATCGATCAATTAACTTTACGCAGTTTGTAGGCGTAATCTGCGTAAGCATAGGTTGAGCAGGCATTAGACATATTTTTGGCTTTCCAGTGAAAATTGGTGCGGAAGAGAAAGTCCAGTCAATAACGCCGGAATAATAGGCACGCATTTTTAATCCTTCCGCTCGAGCGGCTTCTGTCAATTCGCCCATAATGTCCCGTTTCGTGTCCATAATTCAGGCAATGATAGTCGGTATATTGGCTTGGAAATAAACAGAAACCATCGTGGTGTTTCATAGTTAAAAACCACTATATTTTGCCCTACTTCACGGAACAACTTTGCCCATTCGGTAGGTTGCCATTTCTCTACTTTCCACATTGGTGAAAATCACGATATGCAAAATCTTGCCATAGGTTTTTGAGATGGTGCTCGTAGAGTTGGTCCGCGTTTTTACATTAATGGAATTAAAAGTACCATTCGGCATACGGATTATTGCAGAACCATTGTTCATCAACATCGACTTCACCTAGTTCCCAGGTTAACGCGCACGCAAAGCCGGAACAGAGTAAATTCCCCAATGAATATACCGAATTTATAATCATCATACCAATCCGGTAAACGATGGGTTTTTACGGAATCCCAAGTTGCTGAATAATAGTGCTGCATAGATGTACCTCATTTGTTTATCAAGTGAAAATCTGTGATGCGACTTACTGTTTTAACAAAATGTAATTATGCTGACGGATAAATCCGCTTTCTATTTAGTTGCATTGCTTGCTGTGCCTGTTCCGGGTGTTGCGTAGATGCCCAATGCCCGCAAAGGTGAACATTGCTGCACCAAGCACGGTACTTTTCCGCGACATCCACGACATCAATCGGTAAACCTAAAACATCGGCGCGGATTTGGTTCCAGAGCGGGTTCTTCGAGCCACCGCCAACGCAAAAGCAAAGCTTTCCGCTTTGAGTGGCTGACGTGTTGTAATACTCAAGCCCTGTTTGAGTTGGTTTGCGCATGTAATAAAGCGCGGCACGATAGAATTTCGCCACGGGTGGAGAACATGGAAAGTCCGCTGATATTGCCTTGTCCGAGTTGGCTAAAAACACCCTGAAAATTGACCGCACTTTTGCGTGCCTTTTTCAGCGGCGGCGCAAACTTCGGCGATCATGGTCGGGTAATGTGGTCGGTGCCATGTACATCGGCGAACAACAATTTACCGAGCCACTCCATAATGCCTGAGCCGACCCATTGTACGGCGGGGTTAAAAACAATTCGGTTGTGCGTCAAATTCGGTGGTTAAGCCTTGCGGCACAAAATCAAATTAGTGGTTCGGCGTGTTCCGTACGAGCCATTAAGATTTCCACGTGCCGGAACTCAGTACAGGTTGATTCAATCCCGCACCGGAACCGAATACAGCAAATTGGGTGTCATGTCCCGCAGGAAATCACCGGAATACGATTTTAAGCCCCAATGGTCGGCAAGTGCAGCCGGTTAATTTCCCCACTTTTTCACCGGCGTTACGCAACGGCGGGAAGTGGTTTTGAGCTTAAACCGAGCAGTTTTAAAGAAATATCTTCGTCCCAATTGCCTGTGGCGAGATTGGTCATCATGGATGTACCCGCCATGGTGCGGTCGGTGAGTAAATTGCCGGTTAAACGTTGGGTCAGCATGGAGGAAATGAACACGAATTTATCCATTTTTGGAAAATATCCGGTTTGTTTTTCTTTCAACCAAGCAGTTTGAATAAGGTATTGAAGCTATATTGTCCGATGCCGTTACGTTGATAAAGGGCTTTTGATGTCTAGCAACTGAGAGAGATTTTCCATCACCGGCACCGTACGCGGGCATTTCCACGAAATAATCGGATAAAGTTGTTGCCCGTGATCAAATGGTGCGCCGTCCACGCCGAACGTGGTGACGAAATGCCTACGATTTCTTTTTAAATCAACCTGTTGTTGCTTTAATTGCGCGATCGATTATCCGCATCACACCGTCAATTTTTGCCAAATTTCTTCAAAAATCCCAAATATGATAATCGGGCGATTCGCTCCCTGGTTGGGTATTGTTGGCAAGGTGATGGGACGCCACGATTTTTGCCTTTGTCATTCATGGCGATGGTGCGTAAATTGGTCGCGCCGCAATCAAAAATCAGTACGATAGACATAAAAAGTTCTCTAAGTGCGGTCAAAAATTCATTTGTTTTTCAACCGCACTTTTGTTTTGAATACATGGGAATGATGGCACGCACCAAGGTGCGCGCCAGCCCATCGATTTATTTATACAGCGGTCCGAAGTTTTTGGCAGGCGCGGTAGTCCTGACCTTCTTTGTCTTGACCGAAACCGTTCCAAGAGCTTGGGCGGAACACGTTGGCATCTTCAACGTTGTGCATGCAAACCGGAATACGCAACATGGAAGCTAACGTGATGAGGTCAGCACCGATGTAGCCGTAAGTCGCCACGCAGTGGTTAGCACCAGTTTGCCATCACGGAATATACATCGGTAAAAGCAGCCTTTACCTGTCTAAGCGAGGCGCAAACCAAGTCGTCGGCGGGTTTCATTGGTGCGATGGTCAAGCGCAGTCGTTGACGTTCTTTGGTAAATCAATGGACCAACCTTCGGCAATTTGTAGCACAGGACCTAAGCCTTTGATGAGGGTTAATGCGGTGCATAGTGAACGGCATGCCGCCTTTGGTTAAGAGTGGGAGGATAAACCGCCCCCACGGAAAGTATTCGTGTACCGCAGGACACCAACGGGTATGTTCTAAACAACGTTTGCCGTCTTCTTCCGTGACTTCCCATGCCGGTTTGATTGTTGGGATTGCCATTGGCATCTTTGATGTTGACCTGTGCCGTCAAGAGCAGCGGAACCGGAGTTAATTAAATGGAGAAGCCTTGTTCGGACGGAAACCGGTAACGCGTTCTACGGAATCCGGGCTCAGTAAGTCCGTACGTCAGCAAAAGATTTGCGCCTGACCGGTGAGCTGATTACCAAGCAACATACAGACCGCGTTCAAACTGTCGTTTTTCAGTAGCAAGAATGTATGGCGGGCGCACACCATTCCAGTCGTAAGTAGAATTTCAGCATGAGCTTCCATGAAAGTCACCGTTCGGTAAATGGTCGGTCCAATGGCGTTGACCTTTGGAAACCAGCAGCAATGGCATTGTGACCGAGCGCTTCTTCGCCAAAGTTTAATTTCGCTAATTTCGGATTACCCACCATTAAATCACGGGTGATAATGGTCATTTTTCACCACATTTTCCCAAAGTTCAGCGCGTTCTTCCGGTGAGCGTTGATTTTTCAGAGCTGTTTACGTCAATACCGTCTTTGCAATATTGTTTCACCCAAGAAGCGCTAAATCACTTCTTCCTGATCGTAAATTTTTGCGATCAAGCGGCGTTTGATTTCGGTCATGTCCACATATTCGTTACGCATGCCGAGGTATTCTTGGAAGAATTGTTGGTTGACGATAGAACCGGCGATACCCGTGGAAACAGAACCGATAGATAAGTAGGTTGCCACGAATAGTCGCAGACTACGCAAGACCGGCACGCGCGAAAGCGTAACAGTTTTTTCTTTTAACATCGGCAGGAATGCTGGTGTCGTCCGCTTCTTGCACTTCAGTGTCCATAGATGGAGAAATGCCGGTAAGCCCTAGTTGAGAGTGGCCGGCAAGGGCGGCGGCAGGATAAACTGCTCCCGGGCGTTTCCGGTGCCGTTGAAGCCCCAAATGGCTTTTCGGCATGTGCGGATCCATGTCGATAGTTTCGGAACCGTAACACCAGCAAGGGGTGACGGTAATGGTTAACCCTACATTTTCATGTTTGAAATTTATCGGCGCAGGCGCAGCTTCTGCCACACCACCAATACAGGTGTCGGCAATAACGCATTCTACGAAAGTGCCGTCCGTATGGCGAATGTGGCTTTGTAATAATTCAGCGACGGATTTCGCCATACGCATGGTTTGATCTTCGAGGATTCGCGCACACCCATGCGACGACCATCAATAGTTGGGCGGATACCGATTTTGACTGGAGTTGATTTGAATTGACTCATTTTTAACCTCTTTTAGTGAATTAAAAATAAGAGTACAGCGAAGTGAATAAATCTTGTGTAGCTTTATTTTCATTAAAAAGAGATTCACATACAATTTCTAAGGTATTTGTGCGAAAAGCGTGAGATGAGATCACAAAAACGGGCAGATTCTCGGAGATAAAATGACCGAATTGCTATTTTATATCTAAATCAGGCAAAACGGTCATAATCAGACGGTGATCGAGTACATTATGTTCTTGACAATAACGCTGCAAGTCTTCGGAAGGATGTTGATCGATAAATAGGATGTCGATTTGTTCCAGTTCGGCGAGCTTAATCAGATTTTTGCGTTGCAACTTGGAATAATCTGCCAGTAAAAATTTCTTATCACAGGCATCCATCATTTTCCGTTTAACGGGAGGCGATTGAGTTCGTTGGACTCCCAAATATTGCCTTCATTATCGATGCCATTGCGGGAAAAAATACCAATATCGATGTAAGCGTTTTAATAATTGTTCTGATACTGGGCGCCATAGAAAGGCATCATATTTCGCGGAATAAACTCCACCAGTGGCGATGGTTGTGATATTCTGGGCTTACGTCATAAGCGCTGAGATATTGTGCATGGAATTGGTAATTACCGTACAGGGCATATCGGGCATTATTTGCGCAAAAATGCCAACTCGTAGAACGGCATCAAACCGATGACGGCGCCCTCAGTATTCAAAATGCATTTTTGTGCGATAAATGGCATCTGCGTTGTGTTCGTTGACGATACTGAAATGAGCTGCCTAAAGTCATTCGTCTTTGCAACTCACAGCGGCACCGTGAATACGATGCAATAATCCTTTATTCTCCAAGGCGGTTAAATCTCGGCGAATGCGTTTCACGGCAACAGAAAGTAGTTCCGACAATTCCGCCACACTGGCTTTCCCTTTTTGATTGACGTGTTGCAGAATTAATTGATCTCTGCATAATAAAGTTCCAATCGGGCAAAAACGGGCGTGTTTGCATTATAGGCGCTTTTTGTTTTATAGTAAAGGCCTCATTCTGACTTACTTTTACATATTAGCAAAAGTGTATTCTATCGTTTTAATCGACAAACGGTACAACTGGAAAATTAAGTTATAATCATATAAATAAGGGATTTGTATGCGCTTAGATAAATTTTAGCGGAAACAACCGGTTTAACCCGTTTAAACACAGGCAACAAAAGTGTTGCGTCAAAGTGCGGTCACTATCACTGGTAAAAATTGAGAGTGGGGCGACGAAAGTTGCGGATGATGAAGATTTCATTGCGATGGTGAGCTTAACCTGGAATGGAAGATGGGCCAATATATTATGCCATTGAACCAAGCCACAAAGCGCTATTTGTTCTCGCTGAAGACGTGATTATCCGACTATTTATCAGTTCTTCGATTATCCGTTGGCCGGAAAGTGCATGGGTGCAGGCGGTTGGATGCTAGATACTGCAGTTAGTGTTGTTAACAGATGACGGGCAGTGGCTGCACCGGAATTACATCACCAAAATTCCATTGTGAGAAAACCTATTTAGTGACTTTGGCGGATCCTGTTGAAGCTAGTATGTGCAGGCTTGTGCCGAAGGTATTTTATTGCGCGGTGAGAAAGGGCGCCAAACACTACTGCTACGCGAAAATTTTAGATGATTGGCAACGTCAGTGTCCATTAGTGAAGGACGTTACCATCAGGTTAAACGGATGTTTGCCGCGTTGCAATAAAGTTGTCGGATTGCATCGTTGGAAAATCGGTGCATTGGTGCTTCGATGATAGCTTGGAGGAAGGCGAATATCAGGCCTTGAAACGGCAGAAGAAGTCGCTTATTTTAACGGAGAATAATCTATTGAATACTGATAAAACGAGACAGACCGGTTTTTCTTTTGTCGTTGCGTTAGGCATTTTGTCTATGTTGCTCCATTAGCTGCTGGACATGTACTTGCCGGCATTTTTGAATATTGCGCGGATTTTCAAGTAACGAACGATCAGGGTGCAACATAGCTGTTAACGTCGTTTGCGTATGGCTTCTGGCGCAGGCAATTATTTTGGGGCCGTCTCGGCGACAGTTTTGGGCGTAAGCCGATTATTTTGTTAGGCGTGTAATTGCTGCTTTTGCCGCGTTGATTTTGGACGCAAATACATTCAATTGAAATTTCCACCGCACTTCGTTTTATCCAGGGCTTTTTGGTGCATCGCCGGTAGTGTTGGTAGGCGTTGTTGCGTGATTTGTTTGATAAAAACGAACTCTCCAAAAACTGCGTCAACCATCAGCTTGGTGTTTGCGGGTTGCGCTGTTGGTCGCGCCAATAATTGGCGGTTACATTGTTTTATTTCTTCCATTGGCACGCCATTTTTATGTGATTGCGGGTGTGGATTTCAGTATTTTTGTTGGTCTTTTTATCGTGCCGGAAACTCATAGTAGAGAAAGACGTATTCCTTTACGATTAAATATCATTGCCTGTAATTTTATGAGCGTTATGGAAGCAAAAACCGGTGTTAGCTATATGTTTTCCACGTCTTTTGCCTTTGGCGGGTTGTTTGCTTTCGTTACGGCAGGTTCTATTGTGTATATCGGAATTTATGCATTAAGCCTGGAAAATTTCTGCTACTTTATGTTGAACATTGGCATTTATGACCTTTAAGTTCGTTCTTAAACGGGCGTTTAGTTGCTGCTTGGGGGCGGAAAAACCATGTTGCGTTGTAGGGTTAGGTGTCCAATTTTTGGCGGCGGCTTTGCTGTTACTGGTGGTGTTATTCGATTTTAGGCTTTGGCCGATGGCCTTGGGAGTTGCCGTTTTGTGGGACAAAACCCGCTGATTTCCCTCCCAATGCATGGCGTCTATTTCTGGAAAAATTCCCTGGTAACGCCGCCGGTTCAGCGAACCTGCTGGGTCGGTAGCGTGCGGTTTGCATTGGCGCAAGCGTCGGCTCCTGGTTTCCTATTGCCGACAAATTCGGCTGTACCTAATGTTATTAGCCATGGTGATCTGCCCTTGCTATTGCAGGTGGTTTGCCACTACTTTTTAACAGTTAAAAGCCGCGCTAATAAACCGATTGATTTAACTCAGTTATATCAAGCTCGGCCAATTTATGAGAGTTATCTCGTATTCGTAACGAATGGTTAAACTCTGTCTCTAAGTCAAAAAGAGGTTAAACCACCGTTAAAGAGCTAGTGTGATTTTACCCCTCTTTAACTACGTCATTCAGTTTCCTTGCGATAGAAACGCCCCGCAAAAATAAGGTTCCAGTGTTCATTGAGTTATGCATCATCAATTAATTATCGAAAATCTGGCCCGCCAACGTGGCGATAAAGTGCTATTTCATCACTTGAATTTACAAATCCAGGCGGGCGATTTTGTGCAAATCGAAGGACATAACGGCATTGAAAAACCAGTTTACTGTATTGTTGCTGGGCTTGCTGGTACCGTTAGAGGGCAAAAGTGCGGTGGAATTCTGAAGAGATTTTAAGCAGCGCGAAGTCTTAATTATGATTTGTTATATTTAGGCATCAGAGCGGAATTAAACCGAATTAAACGCGTGAGAATCTCGCGTTTTTATCAGCAGATCAGCCATTGCCGCCGGCGACGAGATTCTGTGGAATGTGCTGCAAACCGTTGGGTTGTTGGACGTGAAGACATCCCCGCTGCACAACTTTCTGCTGGGCAGCAAAAACGTATTGCCTTGGCGCGTTTGTGGTTATCGGAAGCTGCGTTGTGGATTTTAGATGAACCTTTTAACGCCATTGATAAAAAGGCGTGGCGGTTTTCGAACTGCACTTTTTGAGCAACACGCAAACGAGGCGGCATTGGATCTTAACCAGCCACTAAGCTGTGCTGAGTGCACAACTGAAAAATTAATTTAGAACAGTTTAAAATGTGCAGAGGACGGCATGATCTTTTGAATATTATTAAACGCGAATTACAAATTGCTATGCGCAAACAGGCGGAAATTTTAAATCCGCTCTGGTTTTTCCTTATTGTAATTACGTTATTCCTGTTGGTGATTGGGCCGGATCCGAAATTGCATCACGTATTGCGCCCGGCGGCTTGGGTAGCAGCATTGCTGTTTGCGTTGTTGTCCTTGAACGATTATTTCGTGACGATTATATCGATGGTTCTTTTAGAGCAATTATGCTCACCCGCAACCTTTGGTTTTAACGGCACGGCCAAAGTATTGGCACATTGGCTATTGACCGGGTTGCCACTGATTTTATTGTCGCCTATCGCGGCATTATTGCTGTCATTGAAATATCAATTTGCGGGCGTTGGTGCTGACATTATTATTAGGCACACCGGTGTTGAGTTGCCTTTAAGCCATTGGTGGCATTAACGGTGGGCTTCGCAAAGGCGGTGTATTGCTGAGTTTATTAGTCGTGCCGTTTTTATCCCGTGTTGATTTTCTGCTTCCGTGTTGGATGCGGCAGGATTAAACCCGCCCTATAGCGGGCAAATTGGCTATTTTAGGCGCTATTTTAGCGGGCGTGATGACATTATCGCCGCTCGCCATCGCCACGGCATTACGCATTAGTTTAGATCAATAGAGGATTATTTATGGAAGTGGTTGCATCCCTTATGCAAAAATCAGAAACACAATATCAATTATGCGGTAAATTCAGCTCTTCTTTGGCGATTCTCGACCGCACTTTTTATTAGTCGTAGGCACCGTTTGGGACCGGCTTTGCGCGCCAGCGGATTATCAACAGGGCACTAGCTTCCGCATTATGTATGTGCATGTACCGGACGGCCATTTGGTCTATGGCGATTTATGGTCTGCATGGTGGTAGCAGCATTGCTGCCTTAGTCTGGCAAATTAAACAGGCTCAGCGCTGCGTGCGATTGCCATGGCACCATTAGGTAGGCATTATTTACCTTTTTGGCATTGATTACTGGTGCCATTTGAGGGCAAGCCAATGTGGGGGACTTGGTGGGTTTGGGATGCCCGCTTAACGGCTGAATTAATTTCTATTTTTCTTATATTTAGGCGTATTAGCCATTTATTCCGCTTTTTTCAAGATCGTAATGTGGGGGCAAAAAGCGGCAAGCGTGTTATGCGTGGTTGGCGTGGTAAATCACCGATTATCCATTTCTCGGTGGAATGGTGGAATACCCTGCATCAAGCGGGCATTACCAAATTGGAACGCCCGTCAATTGCAAACACCGATGTTGATTCCGCTAATTTTATGTATCTTTTGGTTTTATGACTTTATATATTTGGCTAACCTTAGTGCGTTATCGTACAGAGTTATTAAAAGAAGATAGTAAACGCCCTTTGGGTTAAGCGTTGGCAGAAAAATTAATTAATTGGGGAGAGGAATATGTTCTTCAAAGTTGGAGTGATTTAATTCTATATGGGCGGCTACGGTTTTTATGTGGCTGTCTTTATGGTTTTAAGTTTTATAGCCATCGTGGCGTTAATCATTCAAAAAGTCTAATGGGGAGAAAAGTGGTGTTAAAAATCCGTTAAACGTGAGCAACAGCGAGAATCCCGCCTACAACAAGTACAACAAAAGGAGACGCTATGAATCCAAGACGCAAATCCCGTTTATCTATTATTATTTTAGTTTTGCAGGCGTGGTGATTGCAACAACATTGGTATTATATGCGTTGCAGCCAAAATATCGATTTATTTTTGAGCACCCCATCAGAAGTGGTTTACGCAAAGAGGATAAAGCCGATTTAAACCGGCAGCGCCAGCGTACTCGTGTCGGTGGCATGGTGGTGGCCGGTACGGTACAACGCGATCCGAAAAGTGCCTTTGAAAGTGCGGTCGATTTTAAAATGATATCGGTCCGTCTATCAGTGTTGAATATGAAGGCATCTTGCTGGATCTATTCCGCGAAGGACAAGGCATTGTGGGCACAAGGCGTTAAAAGAACCGACATTATTGGAAGCCACCGAAGTGTTGGCAAACGATGATGAAAACCTGCGTACCGCCGGACGGAGAAAACAAATGTCAAAAGTTCATAAACCGATGGGCGTTTCTGATCTGACAGGGCGAGAGTGAGCGTGGATCGCCAAGCCAAAGGACAAGAAGGTCGTTAGCGATTGCAGAATCGAAATTATGCGCTTGCCGTTTGAGTTTGGCAATCGCCGTACTGTTGGCCATTTCTCCCGCTGTGGGGGCAGAAAAAGGTAACGCGCAGCCTGCATGGCATTGGCGCGTCCAATGACCCTACGGTTTACTCATCGTGCTAAGCGTGTCTTTCGGCGTTATTTTATTTATTCGCCGTTAACGATTTCAGCGCAGCAATGTGGTCAATAACTCGAACAATTACTGCCGTTGACGTATTACCGCTTATCCGCAGTCAGTCTCATGAAGGCTCTTGCTGTTAAGTGGATTTGGTTATTATCCTTGTGGAGCGCGGCAGTTGCATTATTCAGGCAAGCGCTACGCGCAAGAAGCTGCCGCCCGTGTACTGGGCATCATGGGCATTATCAGCATCGGTCTGCGTTTTCGTCTTATTTACTTGGAATCCGTTTGTCCGTACTTTCCCTGATTTTCCGTGGATGGCAAAGAACTGGAATCTGTAAAAGATGTCGGCTTAATTTTCCACCGCGCCGTTGGCATATGGGTATGCTAGGTTTTGTCGTAGCGTTTGCTTTTTCCATCGCTCTCTTTAATGACCGGTGTTAGATACCGCTGGGCGCGTTGGTCCTGCGCCTTTGGACGATGGCTGCGTGGATCTTCCTCACCTTAGGTATCGTTTTGGGGTCTTGGTGGGCATATTACGAATTAGTGGCTGTGGCGGCTGGCGGTTTGGGATCCGGTAGAAAACGCCTCTTTCATGCCGTGGGTTAGCGGGAACCGCAGCATTGCGTTGCATCTTTGGCTGCAACGGAAAACGCGCCCTTTAAAGCTTGGACGGTGCTTCGCTATCTTGGCTTTTTCCCTTTGTGTTTGCTCGGTACCTTTTTGGTGCGTTCGGGATTTTGAGCTCGTGCACGCGTTTGCTTCGATCCAACCCGCGGTTTATATGTCTCAGCCTCATTTAATCGTGGTGATTGTGGCTCACCAACTTTATATATGCCTCATAGCGCAGTCAAATCTGTTCACGCGATAATGCGGAAACGTTATTCCTGCGAAAGCCTCATTGTTACTAAATACTATTTATTAATAACCGCACTTTAGGTGGTTTTGCTTTCGGCACATTGTTGCCAGCTTGTGGCGTTAGCAATTGGGGTTAGGCCAATTCTATTGGTGCGCCGCCTCTTTGATCAAACTGTTCCTGATTATTGTGACGCCGTTTGCCTCGTTAGCTGAATTGGGGCCATTGGTGAAATGGCGCCGTGATCAGTTCTCCGCCATTCGCACCCGGTTGTGCAGAGCGTCATTATCATGTTAATTGCAGGCTTTGCTTTGCCGTATTTATTACAAGACAAGATTACCGCCGCGCGGCATTAGGCACCATGATGACAGTAATTATTGTATTGCTTTAGTCTTTTGCGAAATGCACCACCGGGCAACGCACCGCGACAGTTTCACAAGCATCACGAAATTGTCCTTGGCTCCCACTGGGCATGGTCTTGGCGCATTTGGGTGTTGGCGTGCGACAGTTTGCACTGCCTTTAGCCAAAATTACAGCGTTGAAACGTGATGTACGAATGAATGCGTGATCTGGTACATTGCCGATTATGATTTCACGTTCATGGCATTGTCGATGTGCTAACGGGCCCAATCTCATATCGGCGGTAAAGCGCAAACTGATATTACCAGCATGGTCAACCGGAAGCGACATTGCTTTGCCGAAAAACGTCTTTATACCGTTAGTGAAATGCCGATGACCGGAAGCGGCCATCGATTGGGGCTTTACGCGTGATCTATATGTCGCCCTAGGTGAAAATTAGACAACAATGTTTGGGCGTTACGCTTATATTACAAAACCGTTTATCCGTTGATCTGGCCAGGTGGGTCTGTTTATGGCAGCTGGTGGTTTATTGTGTATGTTCGACCGTCGTTATCGGTTTAGCAAAATCTTAGAGAAAAAGAAGCTGCGTAGCTGAATCGGCATGACTGAGTAGAGTATTTCAACGATGAAAATTATATCTTCCGTTAACTATAGCATTAGTTGCTGCTTTTCTGGTGCAATTACAACGCAATGCACAAGGCGATGATCCAAAACTGGAGTCCGCCAGGGTAAACCGTACCCGCGAAAACGTTGACGGATTTATTATCAACGGAAAACACGTTTGACGAAAGTCTTGTTTAAACAAGGTAAACCACTTCTATGTTGAATGTGTGGGCAACATGGTGCCCGGAGACTTGTTATGCGGAACATCAATATTTTGAATCATCTCGCCAAACAAGGCGTGCTGATTATTGGTTTAGATTATAAAGATAACAGTGAAAAGCCGTTAAATGGTTACATGATTTAGAAACTTTATCAAGTGGTGTTGAAAGACGAGGATCTTTTGCCTAGATTTAGGCGTGTATGGCGCACTCGGAAACCTTTATTGTGTGTCGGCAAGGTGTAATTCATATTATCGCCAGCGCCGGTGATGTAAACGAGCGGGTTTTGTGCGACTACCACAACCGATTTATCGTACTAGTTGCGCAGCGATGACACTACTTTTCACCGCACTTTTATTTAGCGTTACCGCATCCGGCGCTATTGATGCGTTGAAATTTTTAGCTCGCCGCGCAGTGAAGACGACCATCATTCTTTAACCCAAGAGTTACGCCGCCCACAATGTCAAACAATAATATCGCAAGTCAGATTCTATTGCGACTATCGCGGTAGATATGCGTAAAGCATTTGAATTCACTCCAAGAGGGTAAGTCCAGAGCAGATGTGGTGGCATGGCGATTGGATCGGCATGCACTCTGACGCACGATCCGGCCAAACACTAACGCCGGCAACAGTGATCTTCTTTGGGCGCACCGATTGTCTTTAATTTTGTTAGGCATGTATACTGGTCGTCGGGCACCCGCAAACCTATTTCTCACGACAACAAAACATGAAAGTCTCACCCACAATATCGTTAAGCGAAGAGGAACAGCAGCGTTTAAACGACTTATTAAACAAGGAGAATGACAAATGAGTTTATGGTTAAGCATTCTCACCTACCGCTCATGGCTGCCTTTGAGTGCGCGTTTCTTTCCGTTGTTGATGTGCAAAACCATCGGTGCAACGAGATACTTTAAACAAAGCCTTTATTTTGAACGTTTAAAAGAAATTGAGCGTGATGAAACAAGGTTTGTTAGAAATGCCGAACAGCTCAAGGTGGAGCTACACATAATCGTTATTGGAAAGACACTCCCAACAAGCAGCCGAGCAAACTCAACGAGACATTACGGCAAAATTGTGGTTTGTGTCCGGTTTATTGGCTTTAGTATTATCGCTGTTCCGCGCCTTATTTTCTTTGCGGGCGCTGGCAGCAGACGGAAACTGGCGTTAGAAAATCCGTTGAAAAATTACCGCCCTTTTTGAACGCATGGCAAACGGAGGAGACCAATCCGTTAAGCAGCGAAAGCTAGAGTGCAACAGTTTGCTACGGCGTTACGCTTAGATTTACAAAAAGATCCGACAATGCAAAAATTGGTGGTTGTTAGGACAAACTCGGCTTTGAATTTGGATAAACCGCAAATGTCCCGGTAGATAGTTTTGCACCAGTGCCAGCAAATTAGATCCGGAAAAATACCCGGTATAAGTTGGCCCATGCCCGTATTTTGACGTTCTCTGAAGATACAACAGATAAATTAAAAGGAAGTAATTTACCGCGTGAAGCGATTCGTGAGGATCATCATACCAATATTGGATGCGTTAAGTTTGCTGGCTTTCAGCTATTTTTGAAACGGAAGATTACAAAATGGCGGCAGTGACTTGTGCATGATGTTAAAACCGGTTGCCGAAAGATGATCAGCGCAGTGCCGGCGGTTGAACGCAGTATCTCGCTCTGCCCGTGATGCGTTAGATGCGCAAGAGCAGGAAAAACGTCAACAAATCACACCTAGTAAGGAGCAAATAGCGACGCGTAACGTCAATGCATTACGCCATCTGGTATTTCAGATAATGATATTTTTAAAGGCGGTGGATCATTAAAAATTACTGCACTGTAAGCTTCAATCTGAATGGATGAATTGATGGAAGATAATTTCACTCATGCGATCCTGATACTTTGCTAGTTGGAGATTTATACAATTCTATTATTTGTTTTACTTGGCTATTATGCTTTAAGAGGTCTTTTATCATGATTTTACTTACTGTAGGGTTTGCGTTTATCTCTTTTGTTCTCAAGGTTACCCTTTGCTGACTCTGGAGTATGCATATTTCGAAGAGAGAGGTCACTACAGTTGTTACATAATCTAACCAACTCAAGACAAGCAGGTCGTCTAGAATAATATCCTTTTCCGATAATAATGAGGAAACGACCTTATTAATAAAAACCGATAATATTAGATCCAAGTAATACGGCAGATGTGAGCGGAATTAGTGTGCGCATTTTACTGAAGACGAAATTAAAGGTACGAAGACTCACATTCGGTGTTTGAGTCAGGTGCCGGAATCTCTGCTATGGTTTTAAATCTAAGGAAGGCGTAGCATTTTACTGATTCAATGACCTATTATTTGATAAAAGCAAGCAAATGTATTATTATGCTAGCATTATCGGCGCAACGGTGTCTTCCGGTAGAGCCGCAAATGTGCACATGCACCGGTATTTAATATTCAGGATCCGAATTTAGATCGTGAGGTTGTTTTGAAGAACAACGCAATGGCAAAACTTTGTTGAATAAAACTTAAAGAAAAACAAAGAGATTTTATCTAACGGTGTAAATAAGTAGAAGGCAATTATGCAAAATTACTCTCCATTGTGTGTGTCACTATTTTGAGTGCGTGCACTTCCACCGATACAAACAACAACAATGCTCCTTTAGATATGCAGGCAGTGAATGCTTATCAGGCAAAAAGTTCATAGCGGTAATACGGTGGTTTCTGCAAAATATAAAGTTGTGAAATCCGAAGCCCACAGATAATGTGTTTTGATGCCAGTGATCTCGACGCCATGAAGGTTTACTATAAGCGTCAGTTCACGTTATTGTGGAACCTAGTTTTGCTATTACCGTGGTTGGTATTGGATAATATATATTTTATGACCGCACTTTTTGTGTGTTTTGTTATAGGCGCCACTCAGTTGATGAAATTTAGCCTTTCGCCATTTTTCTTTTTCCGCTTTTATGTTGCTATATTTTGGGGTGTTTATACTAAAAATTGAGTTAACTGTAATTTATTCTTTTGGATCTGGAACAAAATTACGATAAATGTACTCATAAATAGGTATATAAAAATTTCCATTGTATTAACCTACCTAACAAAAACTATCACAAAACAATCAGCGTTAAATTCTAAAATTGATCAAACGCAAAAGAAACGTTAAATGATTCTATAGAAAATGCAGTTATTTAGATATGGTGCAGCCGTTATTCAGACTAGTCGATATCATCGTTGTTTTTAATGATAAAAATTCTCATCATCACACTATGGTGGTAGGCCTTTAACCTTCTAATTTTCTGTAGCGCTACTTTAACTTTACTCGGAGTGATTATCGTGAACGTGCATTGAGAAAAGCCTGATTGTGGCAGCTTCTTCGTCGCTTTGTGCGTTTAACTCTGGCCATGGCAGAAATTGGCTTTATAAACCATTGAGCAAACTCTGTAGAAGCTAACCCCAATTTAAAATCGAAGCGGTAAAATGGTCAAAGGTGGTGCTGAAGTGGTGAACTCTATCGGGTTGTGCCGCGACTGGTCACGATACCACTTTCTAAAGATTTTTGCCGAAGTGGCAAACCTGCATTGGCTGTATTGCCCGTCGCGTACTTTCGCGCGTTGATCATTTAAATAATGCACTTCAAGGAAAGCTAAAGCAGAGGGCAAACCTCTACTCACTTTAGTAGCTTCGCACAGCTGCTCGTACAGAACAGCGTGTGCTGAAATTTGCAGCTAACCGTCACGTTGAATACCATTTCGCGGGTGACTTAAAACAAGTTACCTTCCCGTGGAAGAACATCGGTCGAAACTGCTGATGACATCGAAAAATACTACGATGATATTGGCTCAGCGACTGGACGCACTCTTCTAGCACCACACGTTAAAAGCTCAACACCCTGACTCTTGAAATTTGGTCTTTAGGCATGCACGGTAAAAATGGTGTAACCTGTATCGATTTGCCACATGCCTAAAGTTCAAGGTGCAGACTGCAAAGTTTGATGCCTGATCACCAAATTCAAAATCCATTTGATGCCTTTGATAGAACCTGTGCTAACTGTCACGATCAAAGCAAAGACAAGCGAAAGACATTGTCGCTTCCCGTAGAAGTGAGACATCGCAGGCGTTTAGAAGAACAAGTAGTCTCGTGCTCACTTTGAAGCAAAAAGTAGCTGGGATGCTGGTGCTACTAAAGAAGAAATGGAACCCGCCTTTAATGGATATCCGCTCGCGCGCAATGGTGCTGGGATTACCCTGCAGCCAGCCATGGTGGTCAGCATGCATGCACTAGACGTGATGCTCCGCGTTAGGTTCCTGGTCTTGATAGCGCCGCATGCGCGTGCTAAACTTGCCGCACTCTTATCTGGACACGGCGTGAAAACTCCAGCGCTGAAGTACCCGATATTTCCTACTGCAGAAAAAGCATGGTGCAAAGTACGGCATCGATATCGAGAAAGAAACGTAAAGCCAAAAAGAATTCTTCTTAGAAACCGGTTGTACCTTCACTGGGAAAAAGAAGGAAAAGCCTCTGGGCAAATTAGCTGAAGATAACTGCAAACAATAGAGAAAACGTACCGCACTTTTGTGCAAAACTAGCAAAAGTGCGGTCATTTGTCAAAAACACATTTGAGGTAACTGAGACGAATTTAACTTCCCACCCGCAAAACCGGTAAAACCCTTGCATTGCTTGCGATGTTAGCGGTAGCGCTGATGGTTGCGCCAGCGGAAAGTCAGCCATCCGATACGGATCAGCTCACTTATGAAACCGCACTGACAATCAACGCGATCCAAAACCAATATTGCAGCTACATGCCATAAATTCGACAAAGTCGATAAAGACCAAACCTAGATCAATCCGGTGGTGAATGGCACTGCGTTCCATGGCGCGCACTTCCACTGCAGAAAACCCGAACAATGGCAAACCAATTAATTGCGTGAACTGCCACGTTTGCAGGTAATATTTCCGAAGATCACCGTCGTGGTGTAAAAGATGTCATGCGTTTTGAAGGTGACATTTTCGGTGAGAAAACCAAATAAGCTAGTGTATGCGCCCGCCCAAAACCGGCGTGTGTTTCTCTTGTCAACAATCCAGAAAACCTGCAAGGAAAACTTTGGGCACATGATGTCTAGCGTTATGAAATTGCCTTTGCAAGTTGTCATACATTACACCTGAAAGAAGAGCCGATGAAAGGTATTACGCCGAAAAATCGTGTGAAACTTTTGTGGATTGTCATGGTGAACAACAAAAACGTAAAGCACAGAACAAACCAATCAACCGAACAAAAGGATAAACAATGACGATTCGCTCACGCCGAAACTTTGTTTCCGGCATGGGGGCGTTAATCCTTATGACGGAACATCGCTCTCTTTTAGCAAAAGAGGAAAAAGGCGGATAAACCGAAACGCTACGCAATGGTCACGATGAAACTCAGTGTATCGGCTGCACTGCGTGTATGGATGCTTTGTCGAAACTAACCAGGTACCAGAAGGTGTTTCACGTTTGGAAATCCTGCGTAGTGAACCTTATGGGGAATTCCCGAATCAAGAGTACGAGTTTTTCCGTCAATCTTGCCAACATTGTACGAATGCACCTTGTGTGGCAGTTTGTCCAACTGGGGCATCATTCATCGATCCTGAAACCGGTATCGTGATGTGAATAAAGATCTTGCGTCGGCTGCCATTATTGCATTGCCGTCTGTCCATATCGCGTACGTTTCATTCATCCGGTACACCGTACTGCAGATAAATGTAACTCTGTCGTGATACAAAACTTAGCAGCTGGTAAACAACCGGCTTGTGTAGAAGCCTGTCCAACCAAAGCATTAACCTTTGGTGATATGAATGATCCGACAAGCGCAGTGGCACGCAAGGTAAAACAAAGTCCTGTTTACCGCACGAAAGTGGAATTAGTACACAACCGAATCTTTACCATATTCCATTCCAACACGGAGAACCAAGAAGATGAGATTAGATTATCCTGTTCCGTTTCACACACCTAACTTGGTGTGGATTCAACAATCGCTATCTACTTGTTCTTACTTGGTATTCTTCCGGTGCGGTACAAATTAGCGATTGCGTATAAACGAGTAACAAACTTGAAAAATCCAAAACAAAAACTGGATTATTCGTGCTGCTGTATTGGGGAGTGTGCCGACATTAATCGGTTTAACCTGTTGATTTTCTTCCACTTGGCGTCCTTGACATTCTGGAAATTGATGTTCAATTATCAATTTAACTCAGATGTCTATGGGTCATGTTAGTTCCAAGTGCATATGCTCTTCCTCGTGTTATGGTGTGCGCAGTGATCTTCAAAGATGACATTGCTGCCTTGCTCAACCGTTTCATACCGAAATTAGGTTTCTTAGTGAAATGGATTGCGTTTGAACGCTTGCTGGTGCATGTGAGGCGGTCCTTATTCGTTTTGGCTGCCGTGTTAGGGGCTACCGGCTTCTTTCTGCGTCTGATTAGCTATCCGATGCTGAATAATCCCGGGTATTACCGGCGCTATTCCTAGCCTCCGGTACTATCAGGTATCGCAGCCACCTTCTTATTTATCCTTATTGCAGGTAAATTGTAAGGTGACTCCCCATGAATCTCACTTCATTCATAAGTTTGAAGTGCCGATTACGGTGACCGAACTTGGTTTATTGGTGTGCTTCTTCGTTGGTCTTTACTTCGGTGGCGGTCAAAGTCGTAGCATTAGAGAATGCGTTATCCGGTTTCTGGGGCGCGGTCTTCTGATTGGGGTATTCTTTATCGGTATCTTAATCCCACTGGTTGCTAATATGTTTGTTAGTGATCGCTGGAAATTCAACAAGAACTTATCATCCTAGTGTCGATTTTTCGACTTGATCGTGAGTTATGCTTTGCGTTACTTTATCTTGTACGCAGGACAGATGACCGTAGCGTGATAAAGGTTTTTATTTATACCAGGCGTAGTAAAATACGCCTGAGTTTATCGTTACTTTTCTTTGCTTTGCCAAAGAAAAGTAACCAAAAGAAAAGGCAACCCCTGCTTGTTTTGTTTATTCGCAACTCCAGCATAGCTAACTTGCTCACTCTCTTCGGGGGCGTTGATAGCCAACGCTCAAAAACTGCATGTGTCCTTTGTCCCATTGAATTTGCTTCACGGAAATTTTCGAATTCGCCATCTGGGCGGTTCAAACAAAGCGAAAATTTCTACAAATTCAACTCCACAAAGGCGGGCAAAGGGAATCTGATTTGTTCTTTCTGCGAGTAAAGGTGGTTAAAATTTTAAACGTTTTATCTAACTTTCCTCTTTAGTAAAGAGGAAGGGAGATTTGACAGAAGTGATTTCCAACCTATAGGTTGCTCCAATATCGTCAAAATCTCCTCCTAGCCTCTTTCTTTGTTAAAGAGGAGGTATAAAATGCAGGAGAAACCTAGGGTGATCATCCACAAAACCAACATAACAACCTCAAAACACACGAGATTATTTTTATGATCCTGAACTTGGCTTTTATCTCTCTTCTCTCGCTATGATGAGCGTGCTCCTTCGCCGTGGTGCCACAACTGGGCTGTGGCTGCGTAAGACTCGCATTGACCCAATTAGCTTGGGGATTGGTTATTGCTTCGGCTTATTTACTTTAGCCGCCATTTCCATACTCGCGTGATTCCTTTGCAGTTGATGATTTCACATTGAACATGTCGCCGCTCATTCTAATTTCTCAATTGCCTACCTTCTTTAAAATTGCTGCAACTTGGGCGGGCATGAAGGCTCGATGTTGTTTTGCTATTTTTACTTTCTGTCTGGGTAGTGTTGTTTGCATTATTTAACCGAAAAATGACCGCACTTTTTGTGGCAGCAGAGCTTGGTGATTTTAGGCTTAATTTGTTTTAGCTTTGCGGTTTTTTATCGTCTTTTTCTCCAACCCGTTTTGGCGTATATTTCCGGCACCGTTGGAAGGCCGGGATTTGAACTGATGTTACAGGATGTGGGGCTGATTTTTCATCCGCCATTGTTATATCTTGGCTATGTTATTTTGCCGTAAATTTTGCCTTGAGTATTACTCGCATTGTTGCATCAACATCTAGAAAGCCAAATGCCCGCGTGATGCGTGTTTGGGTATTGGTGTCTTGGTTGTTTTTAACCCTCGGTATCGTGCTTGGGGCGTGGTGGGCGTATTACGAACTTGGCTTAGTATGGTATGGGACCCAGTGAAAATGCCTCATTAATGCCTTTGGTTGTTAGGTTTGACCTTGTTGCATAGTCTGATTGTGCAGTGAAAAACGCGGTATCTTTAATTATTGGACGACGCTTTTCTCCCTTTTGGCTTTTTGCTTTCAGCGTGACTTGGCACCTTTATTGTCTCGCTCTGGCGCATTGACCTCCGTACATGCTTTTGCTGTGGATAGCCAACGTGGTACGGCATTGTTGGTTATTTTCTTCCTGCTTACTGTGGGAGCCCTTGGCTTGTTTGCTTTTTAAAGCCAATATGCAGCAACGCCATGTGAAATTAAAGTTGTTTTCTAAAGAAAGTGCGGTGCTGAATGTTTGATTACATTGCCACCGTTAGCACCTTTCTTGGCACTTTCTATCCGATGCTATTCCAGGCCATGAATTGGGGTTCTATTTCTGTTGGCGCACCTATTTCAATAGTATTTTCCTACCACTGATTGTGCTGGTTTTAATTGCCATGGTGATTTCCCTTTGGGTTGTATTGAAAGCCGATGAAAGCATGTTGATAAAACGCGGGTTATTGATACCACCTGCTGCGTTCATCGCCTATGTTGCCATTACTTATTTTTACGACATGACAACGCTACATTTTAAATGGATAGCATATTTTTGTTCACCCTTGCGGTTTGGTTATTGCTGGCGACCTTGTGGCAACCTTGGCATAAGTTGCGTTTCCATCTACGCCGCGATCTTGGCTCATAGCGGCGTTGCCATTTGCAATCATGGGGGCTGTGATGAGTAGCTATTTCGGTAGCGAAACCGGTGTACGTTTATCGCCACAACAAAGCCAACAACTTGGTGCATTTAATTTTCACTATGAACGATTTTTCCAATGAAATCGGCCCGGAATTTTACGGCTGAAGTGGCGACCCTAGTGTGACGGAAAACGGCAAGCCGTATGCCGATTTACAACCGGAACGCCGTTATTATGATGTGCGCACCATGACCATGAGCGAAGGGACTTGATGAATTTTGGGTGATTTGTATGTTGTGATGGGCGATCCGCTTGGCAAAGGTGAGTTTACTTTTCCGGTTACATTACAAACCGTTGATTCGTTGGTTGTGGTTTGCTGGTATATTACGGCGCTTTGCGCTTTGCTCTGGTGTTGGCGATGAAAAGAAAGGAAAAATCCCAAGAATAAAAACGACTTCTTTTGCCCTCTTAATTATTTTGTTGGGTATGTGCTTTTTATTGTTGGATTGCACCAGGATCCGAAAAATCGCCTCTGCGTTAATTGATAAGCCTGTGCCTGAGTTTTATCAGGCAAATTTATTGATAATCGTCAAACACTCAGCCCAAAAAGATTTTCCGAAACGCCCCTTTTGATCAATATTTGGGAAGCTGGTGCGGTTATTGTCAGCAAGAACACCCATTATTGCTTGAGTTAGCAAAAGAGATTCCCATCGTGGTGCACGACTATCGTGACAAACCGCAAAATGGCATTGCGATGCTGCAACATATGGGCAATCCACACCTTAGTTAGTGATGACAGCCGTGGCGAATTGGCGGCAAAAACTTGGCGGACGGCGCGCTGGAAACCTATTTAGTGGATGCCAACGGCATTATTCGTTATCGTCATTCCGGCTTATTAGATCGGGAAATTTGGCACTTTTCGTGCCTCAACTTAACCAGCTATTAGCAACCATGAAACGATTTTTCGCGTTAATATTTATCAGTGTCAATGCCATTGCCGAAATGGTGGATACCTTTGAATTTCATAACCAGGCGGATCGTACCCGTGCCGTGTAGAATTGGCAAAAACCTTACGCGCCTACAATGCCAAAATCAGAACTTGGTGGAATCCACTCCCCATTGCGTATGACTTACGCATTGAGGTATATAACATGGTGAATGAAGGCAAAACCAATCAGCAAATTATTGACTCCATGACTGCGCGTTTCGGTACTCGTCAATTATAAGCCACCGTTTCAATGGAACACGGCATTGCTTTTAGTTACTGCCGGCAGGATTGTTGTTGGTGGTATTTGGGTTGATTTGGTATTCCGCACGTAGCCCATCACCGGTTGAGTCTGAAAACACGCTGAAAATCTACCGCACTTTCAAGCCACATCAGAGAAAAAGTGCGGTCGAGATTTGAGTTTAAATCGACGCTCATGGTTTTCGCTTTATTACTTGTCATTCCTTTAGCGTATTATTTTTCTCTGGAACGCTTTTCTCGTGCACAGCAAGGTGAGCAGGAACAAATTGCACAACATAATCAGCAACCTCGAAACGCCGGAAGAAAATAAAACCGAGGCGATTATCGGCAAAAATTCAGGACAAATTACGCCAAGATCCGAATAACGCGGAAAACTGGATTGTTGGGTGATGCTTATATGCAAAATGATGACTTTGACAGTGCTCTTGTTTGTTATGGTAATGCCGAAAAATTGATGGTCGTAAGCCGACCACGCAGGGGGTTAGTAGCGATGGCATTATATCTCCAAGCAAAATCAACAGATTACGCCGCAAGTACAACAATTATTGAATGAGGCGTTGGCTCAAGATCCCAAAGAAGTGTCTGCATTATCTTTGTTGGCGGCAGAAGCTTTAAAAACGGTGATTATTCCACCGCACTTGACTATTGGCAGCAAATCTTAGATTCAGGCAACTCTGCGGTGGATCGTCGTGCCACAATTCAGAAAAATGAAAATGGTCGATTTTCATGCAAAAGGGAGAGTTGCAGTGAAACATCCATCCCATTGAAACGCTGATTATCGGCGCGGTGCGGCAGGCTTTATTTTGTGCGGCGCAATTGGCAAAAGTGTGGTGGCAAAGTCGTTATTCTAGATAACGGTAAAAAGTCGGACGGAAAATTTTAATGTCCGGCGGTGGCTTTTTGTAATTTCACCCTAATATGGAGCTTTCTTCAGGTCGTTATCTCAGCCAAAATCCGCATTTTGTGAAACCGCCTTAAAACGCTTTTACCCAATGGGATTTTATCGGTTTAGTGGCAGAATACGGCATTCCCTATCACGAAAAGAGCTCGGTCAGCTGTTTTGCGATAACGAGGTGGAAGATATCGTCAATATGCTACTGGCGGAATGTAAAAATACTGGCGTGGAGATTGCCTTACGACAAAGCATTTCGTTGTGGCAAAAACGGAAAACGGATTTTCTGTCGTGGCAAATGGTGAGACATTGTATTGTACCTCATTTAGTCGTTGCTACCGGCGGTTTATCTATGCCGGGCTTTGGGCGCAACGCTTTTGGGTTATCAAATCGCCGAGCAATTTGGTATCTATGTGATTGCACCACGGGCAAGTTTAGTGCCTTTACTGGCGTGAATGCGATAAGTTTTATGCGGCGTTATCCGGTATTTCCTTAGATGTCGCCGCGACCAATCAACACAAAACCTTTTACCCACCAAATGCTTTTTACCCATCGTGGTTTATCCGCTGGCCATTCTGCAAATTTCCAACTATTGGCAAACTCAAGCGAAAGTATCCATCTTGATTTATTGCCTTATAACGATATTCGTCATCATTTAAACGAACTGCGTCAATCTTCACCGAAATTACAGATTAAAACCGTATTAAGCCGTTTATTACCCAAAAATTGGTGGAATTATGGCTTGCTCAGGGTTTTTATACAAGACGAAGCTATTGCCCAATTAAGCAAAGTGCGGTTAGAAAATTTGGTAAATTTAACCCACCACTGGCAGTTTGTACCGAATGGTACGGAAGGCTATCGCACTGCTGAAGTGACCATGGGCGGCGTGGATACTCATGAAATTTCCTCCAAAACCATGGAAAGCAATAAAGTGCAAGGCTTGTATTTTATCGGTGAAGTGTTAGATGTTGCTGGCTGGCTTGGTGGTTACACTCAATGGCATGGAGTTCTCGCCTATGCCTGTGCGCGCAGGCGATTGGCTTGAAAGAGAAGAAATGCCGTCGCAATTGACGGCATTGATGTGTTCGTCGGCTTATTCGGCGAGTTCTGCTGGATGAGACATCAATTCTCTGTCCCACATTGGTTAATAAATTTAAATAACGTTCATATTGCTTTCAAAATATCGGCAATCAATTCCGAGCTATTCATATATTGCACGTCGATAACCCGTCCGTCCGTCAAAGAAGTAGGTGTAAGGGCCTCGTAGGTCATGTTGTGCTGAATATGTGGCAGGTGATCGTCGTTAATTAATTGTGCGGACACTCTCGCGCCCCACGGATTTAATGCCATACATAAACATCGCGTAGCGATTCTTTCTGAATAATGAACTCTACGGCAGGTTCGGTTTGTTCAAAAATAGGTGTTGATATCGTACGCTTAACCCATATTTACCAATCAGTTCCTCGACGCAATTCACGCATTGCCGGGAGTGCGATACGTTTAAGAAATTTCAAAAATATCCCTGTTCTTGGGTTTGATTAAGAATCTGTTCTAACTCGTTCTTGCCAATTCTCACCGTTCCAATACACACACTGGTCGGCGTCACTTTGGTGGTGAAGTATTTTTGATCGGCATTCAAACCTTTTCCATAAGCTCACACACATGATGAGCATTAATAACATGAAAGGTAGCGCTACAATGAGCGTCATGGTTTGTAATATCGGAAGTCCGCCCGAGCGCATCACATACAATGGCCACAATGGACATTAATAACCCCCACATAATGGCTTGCCACCGGGGCGCCGATAAACTTTTATCCCGTGAGGCGATATTGTTTAACACATAAATACCCGAATCCGCCGAAGTAATAAAAAATAGCGAGATGACTACCAGGCTAAATAAGCCGGTGAGAGTGGGTAGCGGTAGGTAATTCAGGAATTTAAATACAGTTTTTCCGGTACGTTAATTAATTCGCTTAATGCGCCATTAGCCAAACGTTCGTTAATCCAAATAGCGGTATCACCGAAAACAGTGAACCAAATTACACAAAAAGAGACGGAACCGCCATCACGCCGAAGATAAATTCTCGAATGGTACGACCGCGTGAAATACGGGCGATAAATAACCCGACAAATGGCGCCCAAGAACACCACCATGCCCAGTATAAAACCGTCCAACCGCTAAACCATTCGGTGTTGTTCTGTTCATACACATAGGTTTTAAAGCTAAGTTGGAGTAAATTACTTAAATAAGTACCGAGATTGTCATTACAAAGGCGGAAAGTAAGTACAGTGTCGGGCCGCTACAACACAAATATCATTAAGAGAAGCCAAACTGAGGTTTATTTCACTCAATATTTTTACGCCTTTTCCTACGCCGGAAATCGCTGAGGTCATGGCCATCGCCATGACGACAAAAAATAACTGCAATTTGAATCAGGAAGCTATTTTTCTGTAATCCAGCTTAATTGTTCCTAAGCCTGCGCCCAATTGCGCCGACCCGAAACCAAGAGTAGTGATAATTCCAAAGAGCGTTGCGATTACGGCCAAAAATATCAATAATATCGCCCATTTTTCCGTTAATGCGATCTTTTAATAGTGGGTAAAAGCAAGAGCGTAACGCCAAAAGGTAATTTATAGCGGAAAGCAAAACAGGCCAACGCCAAGGCAATAACCGCATACACTGCCCACGCATGAATCCCCAATGGAATACCGTATGTAACAGGGCTTCCCTGCTGTTTATGTTCGCTTGCGCCCGTAGTGATAGAAGATAAATAATGCGTGAGTGGCTCTGTCACCCCAAAGAACATCAGTCCCACGCCCATCCCTGGCGGCAAATAGCATCGCAAGCCATGCCTAAAAACCGAATTCCGCTTCTTCCTCATTCATGCCTAACTTGATACCGCCAAAACTGCTGATGGATAAGGTCAACAAAAAGAATAAAAATTGAAAAACCGAGGATATAAAACCAACTGAAGTTCTTAAAAATGCTACTTTTTGGACCATATTCGGACAACATATTGACCTGCTCAGGCATTACCAAAGGTGATTCCGACCACCAATAAGACAATGAGTAACGTTACGCAAATCACTAAGGGATTAAAACGAGGAGTTCTGTTGTATCGTGACAAAGCCAAAACTATTCTCTCCTGTAAAAATCAAAATAACAAAAATAAAGGATTAAAATTGGTATAAAAGTTAGGCTAAAAATGATGAATGGATGGCCTGTGAAGAGGCACTATTTGATAGAAATAATTTGTAGAAATATAAGATATTATTTCTTTTTATTGGGGTAATGATAGCAAAGTGTAAGGAATTATTTCAAATTTGGAAAGTTTGTGCGTGAGAGAAATGTTGGTGAACAGGCAAAAGTGAGTTTTAGCGGATGAAAAGTGCGGTCAGATTTCCAAGTGTTTTTCTGTTTAAAAATAATCTCCAAAACACATTGAGCTTGTATCGGAAATTCATTAGTATAGCGCCATTCACTTCGGTGAATTTATGTTAAGTTTAACTATAATTTCAAATAAGGAGTCTTCAGGATGAAGCATCTTATCGCCACCGCGGTACTTTCCGCGTGTTCAGTGGCTTATGCCAATACCCACATTTCAAATTACAACACCGATTCCCATCTGTGCTGAATTTACCCAAACCCACGATTTAATTGCGCCGAAAGGTTCGCAAGGTCAGGCTAATTTATGGGCGCCGTTGCCGTTTAACGGGGAATATCAACGTTAAATCTATTCGCTTTGAAGGCACTATTTGGATGCCTATGTGACGGAAAAACAACAAATACGGCGCAAAAACCTTGTTTGCGACTTGGGATAAAGATGCGCAAAAACGTGATTTTGAAAGTCACCATGGTGATTGAAACCAAAGATCGCGAGCCGATGGCAAAAGGTGCGTTGGATAATTACAAAACCACCGAAAGACATTCAGTATTCTGTGGATGTGCAGGAATATTTCTGAAACCGACGCAACATATTAAAAACCGATGGCATTGTGAAACAATTCGCCGATAAGATTGTGGGCACAGAAATGAATCCGTTGAAAAAAGCCGAGCTGATTCACCAATGGATTGTGGGTAACATGGAACGGGATAATTCCGTTTTAGGCTGTGGTGATGGCGATGGGAAAAATCTTAACCACCGGTGTATTAAAAGGCAAATGTACCGACATTAACTCCGTTTTTGTGGCACTTGCCCGTGTCGCGGGGATTCCTGCCCGTGAAATTTTCGGTATTCGCTTAGGTGCGGCGGAGAAAATGGGGAAATATTCTAAAAGCGCATTCGGTAGCGCAGATGAACATGGCCTGGCGAATGTGAGTGGCGGTCAACACTGTCGTGCAGAATTCTCATCTGGCCGGCTTCGGCTGGTGCCGGTGGATTCTGCTGATGTGGCAAAAATGCGTTTAGCAGAGAAAAATCCGTGGAAGATAAAGATACCCAAGCCGTGGCGAAATATTTATTCGGTAACTGGGAAAAATAACTGGGTAGGCTTTTAACCACGCACGCGACTTCGATTTATACTCAACCGGAACTCGCACCAATCAACAACTTTGGTTATCCGTATGCTGAAGTGGGGGCGATCCGTTAAGTTCCTTTGAACCGAAAGAATTTAAATATGACTATGTCTCTAAAAAGCTCCAATAAACCTTTTTGATTGCCATTGCCACCGCGTTGAGTGCTGCGGTGGTTTCCACCTTGTGTTGCATTGCACCTTTGATTTATTTGCTCTTTTGGTGTGTCATCTACATGGTTGATTGGTTTTCTGGCGAGTATGATTATTTACGCATTCCAATGCTGATTATTTCACTATGTGCCTTTTGCCTATGGTTTTTGGTTACTGATGTTTTCCAAAAGAATTATTTGCAGCAAATACATTTCCCGTAAAAGGCTCATTGTTTTATATTGGGTCGTATTTATCGTGATGTTATTTTTCTTAACCTACCCAACACTGTTGCCGTGGATATTAGAATTAACTGATTAGGAACGAAAAATGAAAAATTATGCACCGCACTTTTGTTTTCTTTTGTTTGCCCTGTCTTTTACACATGCGGGAAGAGGCGCCTGTACAAGCAGAAAAAGAAAAATTGTCTTGAAAGTGAAAGAAATGAATTGCCAGCTTTGTGCTTATTTGCTGAAACAAAGAATTGCGTAATATTGACGGCGTGATTTCAACTAAAGCTTCCATTAAAGATGGCACGGTTACTGTGGTGGAAGATCCCAAAGTGCCTGATGAACAGTTGATTAATGCGATTCATAAATTGAATTACACGGCGGAAGTGGTGAAGTAAATCTTTTGAGAAATAAAAAGTGCGGTTAAAATTCTCAACGTTTTTTAACCGCACTTTTTGTTTCTAACAATCAGCTTACGTAATCGCACCACACGCCATACGTGCACCGCCACCGCCAAGTGGAGCAGGGTGGTCAGAATGGTTGTCGCCACCAACGTGGATCATGATGGAATGACCACGAACTTCGTCAAGGTGTTTGATACGTGGTGCAAGAACTGATTGGTGGCTGTGCCATCGTGTAATACGGTTAATGCAGGTAAATCGCCCTAAGTGTGCGTCATCTTGCCATGGAAGCCGTGTTTTTTTAGTCTCTTTTTGATCCCAGTGACCGCCTGCGCCCAAGCCTGCAGTAAGTTTACCGTCTTTTTCTTTCGGCTCACAGCTTGGATTTTGGTGGATGTGGAAGCCATGTAAGCCTTCGGCTAATCCGCTTAAGTTTGGTGTAAAGACCAAACCGTAGTTGGATTCGGTAATCGTTACGGTACCTACATCTTTATTACCATTAACCGGGTCAAGTTGTTGCACTTTTTACTTCAATGGAAGCACCGGTAGGTGCCATATGGTCATGTTTGTGTTCATGCGCATTGACCATTCCTGCAGCACAGATTGCACTGATGCTAACAGCTAAGAGTGTTTTAAATTTCATTTATTGACTCCTTTTTATGTTAAAAATCTCTTTTATTCTAATCAAAATAGGGAATAAAGCGAGTATTTTTTAGGATGTTATTAGCTATTAAAGTCATTTGAATTTTTATCTCTTTAATCGAAATAATATTTATTTATAATAGGGAATCGTTACTGTTTTATTAAGGAGAAATCAGATGGGTAAAGAAGAAGTCGGTCATAATGGCGCGTTTAGGCAAAACCCTGCTTGCGTCCGGGTGGTCGTAAAGCCACGGATTGGATTAATTGCGAGCGGTGATTTTAGTAAAGATAAGAAAGTACTTGAAGTGGCCTGCAATATGTGTACTACAGCCATTGGTTTGGCGAAGCAATATGGTTGCCGGATTGAAGGTGTTGATTTAGATGAGAATGCATTAGAAAAAAAGCCAAGGCCAATATTGCAGCAAATAACTTGCAGGACAAAAATTCATGTGCAACGCGCTAATGCGATGAAATTACCTTTTGAAGACAATACGTCTGATATTGTGATTAATGAGGCGATGCTTACGATGCTACCTGTTGAAGCAAAAATGAAGGCAGTTGCCGAATATTTTCGTGTGCTAAAAACCGAACGGCTTTTTGCTGACTCACGATGTAATGTTAGTAGGGATGACCATAAAACCATTTTTGGAAAAATATGCGTAATGCCATTAATGTGACGGTAACGCCATTAACCAAAGACGGTTGGAAACAGGTGTTTTTAGACAGTGGTTTTCGTAATATCGAGACCTTTTCCGGTGAGATGACATGCTATCGCCAAAAGGAATGATTTATGACGAAGGCGTGTTAGGCACACTGAAAATCATTAAAAATGCCATGAAAGCGGAAAATCGTGAGCAGTTTAAGAAAATGTTTAGAACCTTTAATGACCCTGAACGTAAATTGCATTTTATTGCGGTTTGTAGTCAAAAATAACTGATTTTTCTGATGATTAGCCTCCAAATTGGAGGCTAATTTCTTTATAATAATTCAATTTTGCCTGATTCGATCTTAAAAGTGCGGTGCTTTTTCGGTTGCATTTCGTTGAGCTGGTTTTTGTGTAATGGCGGTGACAAAAACTTGGGAGCCACTGTTTTGTATAGCGTTCGGCAAGAAGACTACGCTTAGTTTGATCCAACTCGGAGGCAAAGTCGTCAATGAGGAAAATACAATGGCGCTGTTTTTGTTGCGTCAAATGCTCGCCTTGAGCCAGACGCAGTGCGCACATTAATAATTTCAACTGACCGCGTGATAAAATATCTTCCACCGGTAATCCGTTAGCTTTAAAGCGAAAATCGGCTTTTTGCGGACCGGAAACCGTATAGCCTAATGCTCGATCCCGTTCAAAATTACGCGCCAATAATTCGGCATAATTTTGATCTTTTTCCCACCCTTGATGAAAACTCACGCCAATGTCTAGTTCCGTAGAAATAAACGGCAGGTTTGTTCAATTTCCGGTTGTAAGCTTTGCGCATATTCGGCTCTTAGCAGGCTTACTCTGTTCGGCAAGTTTTTACCAATTCTACGTCCCAAATTTTCATTTGTTGATAACTGGAAACTTGCTGTAAGGCCGCATTTCGTTGTTTGAGTAAACGACTTAAACTCGCCCACAGATTATAAAAACTCACGTGATGATGAAATAAGCCCCCAATCCAGAAAGGCGCGACGATAGCTAGGCCGCCATTGAGCAAATTTAAACCTTCCGGCGTAATAATTTGCATGGGCAACAGGTGTGCGAGGTCGGAAATTTTATTGCCGTCTTCGCCGTTGATTTTTCACGAGCGTGTTGCCTTTGGCGTAGTTTCTTTTTGCAAGCCTACCGACCATTGGTGTTGCTGTTCTTGAATTTGTCCGAAGAGGGTAAAGTGCGGTTGATCGTAAGAAATAATCCGATTACCGACCGCACTTTTTAAAAAGAGCGTCCGTGACCCAAATAGAAAATGGCTTCCAGCAAGCTGGTTTTGCCGCTACCGTTGTTGCCAACCAAAAAGTTAAAGCGGTGATCCAATTCCGGATCTACGGCTTGTAAATTACGAAAATTTTCAACGGTTAAACGTGAAATCGCCATACATTATAAGCGCATCGGCATAATCACATATTCTGCGCTGGCGTCTTCACAATCTTCAATTAAGCAGCTGGAAGAGGCATCGGTTAAGCGCATACGCACTTGGTTGCATTTCAACGCATTCAGCACGTCAAGAATATAGCTGACGTTAAAGCCCACTTCCATTTCTTCGCCGCTGTAAGAAACATCGATGATTTCTTCCGCCACTTCTTGTTCCGGGTTGGTGGCGGTGATTTTCAGTTGGTTTTCACTGAGTTGTAAGCGTACGCTACGGAAACGTTCGTTAGATAAAAATTGCCGCGCGTACAAAGGCTTGTTTTTGGCGTTTCCCAACCGGCTTCAACGATGCGGGTTGCATTGCGTGGCAACACGACGGTAATCAGGGAAACGGCCATCAATGAGCTTTGACGTGAATGTGATGTTATTTAATTGAATACGCAGGTTATTGGTGCCGATTTGCAAACGCGCCGGTTGGTCGCTTGGTTCCAATAAACGTGCCAGTTCTAACACGCCTTTACGCGGTAAAAATCACAGAATGGGTTTTGTAAATCTTGTTCTAATGGAATAGTACAACTGCCAAACGGTGGCCATCGGTTGCGACGGTGCGTACTAAATTACCTTCCGTTTCAAATTTTCATACCATTTAAGAAATAGCGTGCGTCTTGATTTGCCATGGAAAAATTGAGTGGCTTCAATTAAACGGCGTAGCGTCGCTTGCTCAAGCGTGAAATCCACTTCTGATTGCCAATCTGCGAGGTTCGGATAATCTTCCGCGGGCAACGTGGATAAATTAAAATTTACTGCGATCAGAACGCACAATAGCGCGATCTTCTTCAAATGTGACGGTACTCGCATTTTCCGGCAACTACGACAAATATCTAAGAATGCTGAATCGTGAATTTGCCGTCTTGTTCTGCATGAAGCAATGGCGTTTTTGGTGAAAGCTCCACTTTAAATCCGTACCGGTAATGTTTAATTGATTATTTCTCAATTTGCAATAAGACGTTATTTAACACAGGAATATTCGGGCGACTATTTAATACACCACACACTTGCTGTAATGGCTTTAATAAATTTTCTCTAGAAATAATAAATTGCATCGCATGACTCTATACGGATAAAATTCGAGATTAAATTAGCCCAATCTTCTTGGATATCCGGCTCGGTTTCCCGTAATTCCACAACTTTGCGGCAAGCGTGTAATACCGTGGTGTGATCGCGATCGCCGAAGGATTTACCAATTTCCGGTAGGCTACGGTTAGTCAATTCTTTGGCTAATGCCATAGAAACTTGACGTGGGCGTGCGATAGAGCGTGAGCGGTTTTTGGGATTTCAAATCAGACACTTTAATGCGGTAATATTCAGCGACCACTTTTTGAATATTATCTACGGTCACTAACTTATCTTGTAACGCCAATATGTCTTTGAGTGTTTCGCGCACAAAATCAATCGTAATTGGTTCGCCTTTAAACTCCTGCATGGCTTTTGTACCCGGTTTAACGCGCCTTCTAATTCACGCACATTAGTGCGTAATTTCTGGACCGATAAAAACGCAACATCGTGTGGCAATTCAATGTTATTTTCATCCGCTTTTTCATTAAAATGGCGACACGGGTCTCTAAATCAGGCGGTTCAATAGCCGTGGTTAATCCCCTCAGCCGAAACGGGATTTTAAACGTTCTTCAATTTTTCAATTTCACGCGGATAACGGTCAGAAGTCAGAATGATTTGACGCCCGCGTTCAAATAACGTATTGAAAATATGGAAAAACTCTTCTTGGGTTTTTCTTTATCGCTGAAAAATTGAATGTCATCGACTAACAATGCATCTAAAGAGCGGTAGAATTTTTTGAATTCCTCCATTTTTATTGTCGCGGATGTAGCAACGACTTGTTGTACGAAACGCTCGAGTGAATATATACCACGCGCGCATCGGGGTTATTCGCTATGATGCCGTTGCCGATAGCGTGTAACAAGTGGGTTTTACCTAAACCTGTGCCACCGTATAAAAATAACGGGTTGGCCGTTTGTTCACCTGGGTTATCTGCCACTTCGTGCTACCGCGCGGGCAAGTTGGTTAGATTTCCCTTCACGAAATTATCAAAAACTAATTTAGTATTAAGATTTGAGTTGTAGGTGGATTTATCTGAACCTTTTTTCTTCTTCGGTAGGCGTACTCGTCGTTTTGGATTTTTAGTGATCTGCTTTCGGGGCGGCGGGTTTAATACCTTCAATAATCGATACGGTTAGGTTAGGATTAGCACTGGTTTGTTGGGCAATATCGGTAATTAATGGCAGATAATTATCGATCACCCATTTTTGTACAAAAGCGTTTGATGCATAAAGTAATATGCTATTTGCCGTCACATCAGCCTGCAATGGATAAAGCCAAATTTTGAAATCGTCAGCAGGAATTTTGTCTTGAATTTGCAGCAGGCAATTTTGCCAGAGAGAATTAGGCTGGTTTTTCCACTTTACTTATCCCTTTGTGTATTGATTATGATTTTCCGTAGGTTGCTTGCCAACCGGCTATATCTTTGTTTTTATATAATTTAAATCGTAGCAAAAGATCGTAAAATATTAGATCTTTGGCCAAAAAGTGCGGTTGGAAAGGCGATCATTTTACAATAAAGGAAAAAGATCTCCAACCTGTGTTCAAAAAGCAAAAAGGTTACTTGCCATTTTTTTAACCAAAAACGTATAATTCCGTCGCTTTCAAAACGCGGTAGATGAGGAAAATTTAAGCAGATCTCAAGTTTTTCCTTATCTCATTTGACGAACGCTGAATTTATGATTACAATTCCGTTCCTTATTTTTCTGATAATCTTTGTGAACGTTTTAGAAAACGTTTAAAAATAGAAACAGTTAGTTAACTATTTTCTTAGGTACACTATAATGAAACGCACATTTCAACCTTCTGTATTAAAAACGTAGCCGTACTCACGGTTTCCGTGCTCGTATGGCGACTAAAAATGGCCGTCAAGTTTTAGCCCGTCGTCGTGCTAAAGGTCGTAAAAGTTTATCTGCCTAATCGCATATTAATGTGGTTAAAGCTTAAACTTTCCTAGGAGTTACGTTTGTTAACTCCCGAACATTTTAAATACGTCTTCCAACAGCCGTTTCCGCGCTAGTTCACCTGAAATTACAATTCTTGCCCGTAAAAAATAATCTTGAGCATCCACGCTTAGGTTTAACTGTCGCTAAAAGCACTTAAAACGAGCGAATGCGCGTAATCGTATTAAACGTTTATGCCGTGAGTCTTTTCGTTTGAGCCAACATCGTTTACCGTCTTATGATTTTTGTCATTGTCGCGAAACAAGGAATCGGTCGTTTAGACAACCGCACTTTTATGGCAAACCCTTGATAAATTATGGCTACGTCACATCTCACTTGGCGCAAAAATTCTCATCGGATTAATTCGCGTTTATCAAGTTGTTATTAGTCCGTTAATCGGCCCTCGTTGTCGTTTTACACCAACGTGTTCCTGCTATGGTGTTGAAGCGTTAAAAACACACGGCCTGTTAAAAGGTGGTTGGCTTACGATAAAACGTATATTAAAATGTCATCCTTTACAGTGAGGGGTGGATACGATCCCGTTCCCACCAAAGATCAATAATAACAAAACAGAGAATAAATAATGGATTCAAGACGCGGCCTGTTGGTCATCGCATTACTCTTCATGTCTTTTTATTGTTTATCAGCAATGGCAGCTTGATTATCACACACCAAAACCGGTTGTTACCGAACAAGCAAAAACAGCCGTTTCTGCTGTTCCGTCTTCTGCAAATTCTAATGCCAACGCAGTAGTCAACGAAACTCAAACCAAAGGTAATGTTATTACTTTAGAAAATGATGTATTTCGTTTGCAAATCAATACTGTCGGTGGTGATGTTGTTGGTTCCGAATTGTTAAAAATATGACGCTGAATTGGATTCCAAAACACCATTCGTGTTATTACAAAACACACCACAACATACTTATGTCGCACAAAGCGGTTTAATCGGCAAAGACGGTATCGACACCAAATCCGGTCGTGCCGTGTATCAAGTGGAAGGGTCTTCTTTCAAATTAGCGGAAGGCCAAAATGAATTGGTTGTTCCTTTCACTTTCCAACGCGATGGTGTGACTTATCGTAAAGTGTTCGTTTTAAAACGTGGTCAATATGATGTTGCGGTTAACTATGAAATTATAACCAAAGCGATAAAGCCATTGAAGTTGAGCCTTATGGCCAATTAAGACACTCTTTAGTGGATAGCTCCGTAGTGTGGCGATGCCAACTTATACCGGTGGTGCTTATTCTTCTTCTGAAACTAATTACAAAAATACAGTTTCAGTGATATGGAAAACGCAAATTTATCTATCAACACAAAAGCGGGTTGGGTAGCGATTTTTACAACACTATTTCGTGTCTGCTTGGATCCCGAATCAAGATGCGGATAACCAACTTTATACATTAACCGACAAAGCCAATAATATTGGTTCTATTGGTTATCGTGGTCCGGTTACCGTTATTCAAACCAAATAGCACTGAAACCTTGACGAGCAAGTTATGGACCGGTCCAAAAAGCTGCAAAATGAAATGGGTGAAGTGGCAAATCATTTAGATTTAACGGTTGACTATGGATGGGCTTGGTTTATTGCAAAACCGCTTTTCTGGTTGCTTACTTTCATTCAAAAATTAGTACACAACTGGGGCTTGGCGATCATTTGTGTGACTTTAGTGGTAAAAGCGATTTTTATATCCACTGACCAAGCGCAATATACTTCCATGGCCAAAATGCGTATGTTGCAAACCGAAATTGCAAGAGATGCGTGAACGTTTCGGTGAAGACCGTCAACGCATGAGCCAAAGAGATGATGAAGTTGTATAAAGACGAAAAAGTAAACCCCTTAGGCGGTTGCTTGCCGTTATTATACAAATGCCGATTTTCATCGCCTTGTACTGGACGTTTATGGAGCCGTTGAATTACGTCACGCGCCATTCTTTGGTTGATTCAAGACTTGTCTGCGCAAGATCCGTATTACATCCCTGCCGATTTTAATGGGCGCCTCCATGTTCTTGTTACAAAAATGTCACCAACACCGGTTGCTGATCCAATGCAACAAAAAGATCGCGAACTTCATGCCGTTAATCTTCATGGTGTTCTTCCTTTGGTTCCCGGCAGGATTGGTACTTTACTGGTTGGTGTCCAACTTAATCACGATTATTCAGCAACAATTGATTTATCGGTTTAGAAAAAGGGTTACATACCCGTCATATAGTGAAATTTAGAGGAATTAAAAGGCACGCATTGTGCCTTTTATTTTAGTTAAAAATGCATGATAACCACACTTTGCGTCATAAAGTGCGGTCACAAAACGCAACGCTTTTAGACGTTGGCTCTGCCAATGGTACCGTAAGGGATGAACAAGCGAGCCTAGAAGATCAAACATTTTGAGAGCAGACTTATGAAAGAAACAATCGTAGCTCAAGCTACAGCCCCGGGGCGAGGTGGTATTGGTATTTTGCGTGTATCAGGCCCCAAAGCTATTGACGGCTGCAAGCGTGTTAGGAAATGTCCAAAACCGAGAATGGCAGATTATTTGCCGTTTAAAGATGAAGACGGCACCCTGCTGGATCAAGGTATTGCACTGTATTTCAAAAAGCCCAAATTCTTTTACCGGCGAAGATGTGCTTGAACCCAGGGCATGGCGGACAGGTGGTATTGATTTGCTGCTAAAACGGATTTTTGCGTATCGACGGCATTCGTTGCTGGCGCGTAGGCGAGTTTTCCGAACAGGCCTTTTTGAACGATAAATTAGATTTGGCGCAAGCGGAAGCTATTGCCGATTTAATCGATGCCAGTTCCGAACAGGCGGCGCGTTCCGCACTGAAATCTTTGCAGGGCGAGTTTTCCAACAAAGTGAATCAGTTAGTAGATTCGGTGATTTATTTGCGTACTTATGTGGAAGCCGCGATTGATTTCCCTGATGAAGAAATTGATTTTTTGGCCGATGGCAAAATTGAAAGCTATTTGAACGACATTATTGCGCAACTGGATGGTGTTCGAGCCGAAGCAAAACAAGGTTCTATTTTGCGGGAAGGCATGAAAGTGGTTATTGCAGGCCGTCCAAATGCGGGCAAGTCTAGTTTGTTGAATGCCCTTGCCGGACGTGAGGCTGCCATCGTGACGAGACATTGCGGGTACGACGAGATGTATTGCGTGAACACATTCACTTAGATGGCATGCCCTCACACATTATCGATACCGCAGGTTTGCGTGAAGCCACTGATGAAGTAGAACGCATAGGGATTTCCCGTGCGTGGAGTGAAATCGAGCAGGCAGATCGTGATTTTATTGATGCTTGATGGTGAGTGATACGGAGCAAGACTTAGCAAAGTGCGGTCGGAATTTTAGCAAAAATTACAAACCATATTCCTGTCACGATTATTCGTACTAAAGCAGACTTAACCGGTGAGCAAGAGGGGCTGCATGGAGGAGCAGGGATATACAGTGGTGAGCTTGTCAGCAAAAACGCAACGTGGCGTGGAAATATTACGCAATCACTTAAAAACAATCCATGGGCTATCAAACCGGTATGGAAGGCGGTTTCTTGGCCCGTCGTCGTCATTGGAAGCCTTGGAACAGGCGGCACAGCATTTGCAAATTGGCCACGTCCAACTCACAGAATTTCCATGCCGGCGAATTGTTGTGAAGAACTCCGTTTGGTACAAAGTGCTTTTAAGTGAAAATTACCGGGCAATTTACTCCGATGATTTATTGACGAATATCTTCAGTTCGTTTTGTATGGTAAGCATTTGCTACATCAAGTGCGGTCGAAAATATGGTTATTTTCACCGCACTTTTCGAAAGCATCAAAAACACCGCAGGAGGCTACCTGCGGTGTTTTCTCTATCTATATAGAAACTCATGTAAATTCCACAGACTTTGAAATAGCTGTATTTAAATTTTTAAAACCGTTGAATGAGATCCTGTGTTCGATTGTGAGGCCAATCGGCGGTGCGACCTTGTTTAAAAGCGATGTATCACTTTGGATTAGCCGAACCACGCCAAACCAAGCTTGGATCCGCTTGTTCTTGAAATAAACTTGCCATCAATTAACACATCAATATAAGGCAACATTTGCCGTTGATATTCATCCAGCTCCTCTAATTTATAGCCTGTCCAGACCCAAATGTCTTTGTCGGGACATTCCCGTTTTACCTGTTGAACCAAAGGCAGCAGGGCTTCTACGTTTCTCGGATGCAAAGGGTCACCACCGGAAGGGTCAAACCTTGGCGTTTAATACGGGTGTCTTTGAGATCGTTGATAATTTGTTCTTCCATTTCACTACCAAACGGCACACCGGCGCTAAACGACCAGCTTTTTGGTTGTAACAACCCTGCAGCCGTGAGTACAGCCAGCTGACAAAAAGCGTACAACGCGTGCTCTTCGCCGTTGACGATGTCAACAGGATAGTATTGGAGGTAGTTCATTTTTCGTTTTGTTTAAATCAAATTCGCTTTTTTTAAATATCAGATTTTCGCCGATGGCGACTCACTCTTTTGCTTGAACAAAAGAAAGTGAGCAAAGAAAAGTGCACCCGGATAAGCCGCTGTTCTTCGCTTTATTGCAATTTCCTAAAAATTGAAGTTGCTCAGGCGTCTTATAGGGACCCCATTTTATTTGAGCGTTGCAGAAAGTGCGGTCAGGTTTTTCGTGTTTTTAACGGTATTATAGTAAATGCACAAAACGCTTTGCTGAGCTTGTCGAAGCATTCGTTTTGTGTATCGGAGAAGCTGAAATGATTTACACTTCGACAAGCTCAGTGACCGCCATTTCAGCTTTGTGCAACTACGACATAATTTCAGTTTTAAATTGAAAATCTCCCGCAAAAATGACCGCACTTTATCATGATAACTGCTCTTAAAATCCCCTCCTCTTTAGCAAAGAGAGAGATTTGGCAAGCCTATAAGATTACATGTGTTTAACCCGACGCTTTCAACCTCTTCCTGTTTCCTGCATTAAACGGACGGGCATCCGGGCTACCGAGATAGCCCGCAGACGCGGCGGGTGACAGAGACTTTTTCACCGTCGTGGTTACCGCATTTCGGGCAGGTGAAACCTTTGCTGGTGCATTCAAATTCACCGGTGAAACCGCATTCGTAGCATTCGTCGATTGGCGTGTTGGTGCCGCAGTAAGGCACGCGGTCGTAGCTATAATTCCACACATCTTCCAACTGCTTTCAGGTTATGTTGAATGTTCCGGGTATTCTCCGTAGCAAATGAAAAGCCGCTGGCGAGTGGCGGGTACACCCATTTCAAAAATCCAGCTTTGTCGTACGGGATTGACTTTTTCTCTACGTCCAAGTGATAGCTGTTGGTATAGTAGCCTTTGTCGGTGACACCATCGATCACGCCGAACTGTTTGGTATCGAGACGGCAGAAACGATCGCACAGGTTTTCACTTGGCGTAGAGTATAAACTGAACGCATAACCCGTTTCGGCGCGCCATTGTTTCCGCAACCTTGCTCATATACTCCACGATAGCCAGGCCTTTTTCACGCAGTATTCGTCATCGTAAATATGTCCCTTGGCGATACAACGCATTGATGGTTTCGTAAATTCCGATATAGCCGAGAGAAATGGAGGCGCGCCCGTTTTTGAAAAGATTTTGTGCCACATTGTCATCCGCTTTCAAACGCACACCACAGGCGCCTTCCATATAGAGAATCGAGCGACGCGGGCTTTGGTATGTTCCAAGCGGGCGATGCGGGTCATCAGGCTTTTTGACCAAGGCCAAGCGCTGATCCAAGATTTCATAGAAACGTTTTTCATCGCCTTTGGCTTCAATGGCAATACGCGGTAAATTGAGACTTACCACGCCGAGGTTGTTACGTCCCTCGTGAATTTGCTCGCCATGCCTCTTCGTATGCACGCCCAAGAAACTGCGGCAGCCATCGGCGCTTTAAAGGAGCCGGTGACTTTGACGACTTGATCGTAGTTCAGGATATCCGGATACATACGCTTTGCTGGCACACTCCAACGCAAGCTGTTTGATGTCGTAATTCGGATCGTTTCGGCTCTAAATTTACGCCTTTACGTTGGTGAAGACCAGTTTCGGAACACTGGTGTTTTTTGTGGTTTTTGCCTAAAGCCACGAATCCGATTTTTGTAAAATTGATTTTTGAATCAAACGTGCTTGCCAACGTTGTACCTAGGCCGAAAACCAAAGGTAACAAACGGTGTTTGACCGTTGGCGGTGTGCAAGGTGTTTCACTTCATATTCAAGTGACTGGAACGCATCAAAAACATTCTTTTTTCTAATCAAGGCTTGTGCATATCCTTGCCCATCGGGAATATTCCATTGTTCGGCGTTTTTCAAGTGTTTTTCTCATAGCTTAACCGTACATAAGGCGAAAGTACTTCATCAATTCGGTTAATGGTGGTGCCGCCGTAAATATGGCTTGCCACTTGCGCAATGATTTGCGCTGTAACGGCTGTGGCGGTGCCGATGGATTTCGGCGGTTCGATTTCCGCATTGCCTATTTTAAAAACCGTGGGTCAACATGCCTTTTAAATCGACCACATACAGTTAAACATCGAAGAAACGGCGCACAATCCAAATCATGATAGTGAATTTCGCCTTTTTCATGGGCTTCCGACGACATCGCGCGGCAGAAATGTAACGTTTGGCATAGTGTTTTAGCACGATGCCCGCCAATAGATCGCGTTGCGTTGGGATCACTTTTGGCGTCTTTATTGGCGTTTTCGTTGAGTAACTCTATCGTTGCTTTGTTCAATCAGACCTCGATTTCTTTTTGTCAATTGACTACGTTTTTCACGCGCCATATCACGCCCGTGACGATATTCAATATAGCGCGGCAATTTGTGGGATATCGGCTCGCCATCAGGTGATCTTCCACAATCTTTTGAATGTGGCTAATATCAATTTCCTGCTGATGACGTGCAAAAATGTCATTGCTGACTTTTTGTGCAATGTCATGCGACAAACGTTTCATCTTGAATACCACTGCCTGTGCCGCTTTTTAATGGCGTTAATAATGCGTTGAATTTCAAACCCGATGCGTGAACCATCACGTTTAATGACGAAAAATGTACCCATGTCACACCCATATTTAGTGTGTTATTAAAGTAGGTAATACTATATATAGACATTTTGCAATTTCAACACACAATATGTAGTGTTTTTGTGGGTTTTGATGGAGTTAAAATATGATGAGATCAGTTAGTAGATTGGTTTTACTGAGTATTCGTAAGAAAATATTTTGTTGTTTTGGATTTTGATCACACTCGGATGTTTGATGTTCAATATAAAAAGTGCGGTCAAAATTCACTGTAAATTTTGACCGCACTTATATTAGCTAATTTAATGGGTTAATAAATTACCAGAAATATCCGGCACCTGCAGTACCACCGACTTCACCTTGTGAGTTGTGCTGAAGGAGACTTTAACGCCATATTTACCATTGTCGAAACCGTGAGTAACCCACTTTGGCGACGGCAGTTTCGCTTTGATACTGACCAACCGCGGCAACTGCGGGATTGTCCGTCTCCTATGTGGTTGCATTAGATCGGCTGTTGCTAAAAGCTGAAGCAGTGCCTGCTTTAAGGACGTTTATCCATTTTGTTAACGCGATTATCGATATTATCAATTCGGTTGATTAATGGCGTTGCTGGTTTCTTATGGCTGGCTCCATATTGACCGCATCATTTGGTGCGCTTGCCGCGGGCAACATTGTTAATGCGTTTGCCTGCGCATTAATGCCTGACTGTCATGCTTGGACCACCTTTCAATTTTACCAACCACCATCGTTATTCACTGTCGTATTTCCCTACAGTGAGGCTACCATCCGGTCCAAGATTGACATCTTTTGCCATTTGGACGGTCATTGTGCCGTTTTATCCGCAACTACACCAATGTTGTTTTGAGTGAGTTTCTTCGAGTTTGTACCACCACGAATATTGAGCTGATCACCTAATTTGCGATTAAGTCACTTCGTGGTTATCTCCTTGGAAATTGAGCCCCTTTATTTACGTCGTCGTCAAATTGTTTACATTCTGGTTGGTTTGATGCAATTGGCTGCCATTTACTGCATCCTTTACTCGTTGCTGAAATATCACCGTCTTGTACACCGGTACTTTTCTTTGTCATTAGCATTTATGCCATCCTTGGCTAACACCGGACCACCAGTAATGCTGATGCCGTTGTTGTCCATGGTGGTATCACCACTTTTCACGCTGGTGAACTCAACATCATCTTTGGTTTCAACCGTGTAGGTTGTGCTTCCATCTGCATTCTTTTGAGGTGTAACAGTAATCGTTTTTACCTGCATCAACACGGGATGTGGCTTGTGCAATGCCTTTATCCAATTGCGATTTGTTTAGCATCTTTTGTCATCTACGCCATCGGCAACGTTCGTTATACGTCCATCGTCTTTGAGAAACTCCGTCTTTACCATCTTTACCTTTGATTGTCGTATGGCATCTTTACCCTCAGCGTCACGACTTCCTGCAAGTGACATGCCGCCTTTTGCCGTCTTTAGCAAAGGTTACTGAAGCTATCTTTTGCCATCTTTGCCGTTAACAACTACGCCGGAGAATTCAGGCGTTCTTTTCATAACGACTTTAAACCGCCTTGGTCTTTGTAACGAACGCCGATATTATTACCGGAAACCCTGTTGATTATCCGCCAAAACAGTTGGGTTGTTGATACCGCCGGTAATGGACAATGTGTCATTTAATTTACGGGTAACCACTTTTCCATCATTGCCGACAAATTTCATACCATCATTAAGGGTTGCAACCTGTTCTGGGGTTTTGGAACCGTCAGGTTCGTTATTTCATAGGTAATACGAGTCTTACTTTCACCGTCTTTACCATCAACACCGGCTTTTCCTTGTGCCACAGTAATGGATGCGTTAGCACCATCTTTACCATTGAGCCCAATAGAGCCATCTTTACCATTAATAGAAACTCCGTCTTTTTGCCGTTTTCGCCTTTAACGGTAATTGTTCCCGGATTCGTGTTGTCGCCAACGGTAATGTCTTTCGCTAAGCCAACTTGTAGTGTTGGTTTGACAATATCGGTAACAACTTTGGTTACGACACTACCGTCACCCTTAACTTTTACGGTTTCGCCTAAATTTGCTTTTGGCGGTTGTGCCATTATCATCCGATAGGCCAAACCATCATTTTTGGTTGCATCGGTAATATCATTGATGGATTCTTTTAAGTCACCCACATTTACCGCATAAGGTATCGCTTGTAGCTCTTTAAGGCAACAGTTGAACCATCATCTTGTTTCAAGCCGCTATCATTATTGACGATTTGATTACCACCATTGTTCAGACCCTTTACCTGTTAGGCTGACTACTTTTGTCGGATCTTTAGGGGTAATAGTCATACCGCTGCCATTAATAACGGTTGTATTATCACCCATTCTAAATTGTGCACTGGTCAAGTCATTTAACTCTTTGGCTAATTTCACCTAATTTGCCATTATTGGATTTACGCATATTGTTATCAGATAGCTTGGTTTTTATCCGCACCGCCAACAATGTCCAGTTTTTGGTTTAAGGTTTACGAATGACTTCATATCACCATTATCCCCGGCGAATTGTAAGCCATCTGAAGTGTCGCGACTGCTTCATTATTCACTATTAAACGATCTTTAGGAACGGTTCCATTTTAAGCCGGCAGGACCTTGCGGTAGTTTTGAGTGTTACCGGATTTGTGCCATCTTTGCCGTTCAATGTAATGGCGCCATCTTTACCATTAATGGAAAACCCCATCTTTACCGTTTTCGCCTTTAACGGTAATTGTTCCCGGATTCGTGTTGTCGCCAACGGTAATGTTCTTTCGCTAAGCCAACTTGTAGTGTTGGTTTGCCATTATCGGTAACAACTTTGGTTACGACACTACCGTCACCTTTAACTTTTTACGGTTTCGCTGATTTCTGGCGGTTGTGCCATTATCATCCGATAGGCCAAAACCACCATTTTAGTTGCATCGGTAATATCATTGATGGATTCTTTTAAGTCACCCACATTTACCGCATTTTTAAGGTATCGCCTGTAGCCTCTTAAGGCAACAGTTGAACCATCATCTTGTTTCAAGCCGCTATCAATATTGACGATTTGATTACCACCATTGTTCAGACCTTTATCTGTTAGGCTGACTACTTTTGTCGGATCTTTAGGGGTAATAGTCATACCGCTGCCATTAATAACGGTTGTATTATCACCATTCTTAAATTGTGCACTGGTCAGTCACTTTAACTCTTTTGGCTAATTTTCACTTCCAATTTGCCATTATTGGTATTTACGCCAATATTGTTATCAGATAGCTTGGTTTTATCCGCACCGCCAACAATGTCCAGTTTTTGGTTTGGGTTTTGCTCATCGACATGCTTCATTATCACCATTATCCCCGGCGAATTGTAAGCCATCTTGAAGTGTCGCGACTGCTTCATTATTCACTGTTAAACGATCTTTAGGAACGGTTCCATTTAAGCCGGCAGGACCTTGGGTAGTTTTGAGTGTTACCGGATTTGTGCCATCTTTACCGTTTAACGGTAATGGATCCATCTTTGCTCATTAATCGCGACGGAAGAGCCATCTTTACCATTAACTTTTTAATGGATGAATCTTTCCCAGTCACGCCACCGGCATCTTTTTGACCTAGTTCTAAGTTATCTTTAGATTCGACTTTAAATGGGTTTGCTGCTGAACCATCTCCATCAACGACGTGTTTTTGCCGTGCCGCCATCGCAGTCAGGTTGTGGGATATTAGCTTTGATTTTATAAAGTGCCAGTTACGTTATCAGTTTCATCTGTTACCGTAATTGTGCCGTCAGCCGCTTCTACAATACTACCCGAGCTGTAATGGCTTTTTACCATCATTAGTAATGTTGGATGATCATCCGCTGCACTGTCGATCTTATCTTTAATTTGTTTGAGTAAGATCTACGGTTACTCATCATCGGGAAGCTATCGTTGTCACGTATTTTTGGCTGTCTCCACCTTTGATATTACTTTGATACCACCGGTGTTGGACAATGCTTTTTCTGTAGTGCTACTCGCTATCACCTAAAGATACTTTATTGTCGAATTTTTATCGACTCAGATAATTGATCTTCTGTCGCTGCACGACCACTTGTTGGTGTTCCTGTCCAATTCTTGTTGGTTGCTTTCGGTAATATGACCATCTATTACCATTGATCGTAATTGGATGACCATTTGCTTGTGGTCCAACAGTTGCTTAGGTTTTAACGCTACTTTTATATTGGTATGTCCATCAGTCGCAGTTTTCAGAGGGTGATCTGAATATTCTACATCACCTTTCTCAACGGTAGTTTTGGCTTTTGCTGTTTCAGTGAATAATTGACCGCCATTCACTGCCTCTTTACTACCTGCTGCAACATTACCATCGGCTACATCAGTAATTTTCTTATTACCGGCATCTATACCTGCTTGTGTAAGTTTTAGGGACCGTTAGTATAGCTAAGCCATTATTATTAAGTGAGAGTGTCGCCAATCGTAACACTACCGCTGTTGCCTAGATCCAGCGCGTATTGCTCACGATTGATTTTTACCTCGCCATTGCTGACTGAGAGGTGTTATATATTATTACCACCAACGACTCTTTAACGTTTTGCCCTAATTTTTATTAACGTGACCGCCATCTTGAGCTTCAAACCAAAGCCTTTTTGCGATTTCTGCTGTATTGGTGGCAATATTGCCGGCATTGTCGGTAATTTTTGTTTATTATCAGCAATATCGGTGGTATGTTTGGTAATGGTGGTTTTTGGTTGTTGTGCCAAATCCACTTCAATGCTATTGCCGTTTTACTTTTAGTCGCGACATCATTTACACCAACAACATCAAAACGTTTATTGGTTTGATTGAGGAAAATACCTGATGCGTTATGTGCAGTATCTGCACCAACAATGAAATCTTGCATTGCGGTATCTGCTTTTTGCCAAAAGAGGCTTTTGCTTTGTTCGCTAACGCAAAGGATACTTTTCCATTTTCTGCTTTGGTGACAATTTCATCTGCTCACCTAAAAAGTGAGTCTCTGCGCTTAGTAGATTTTCACCTTTCGTAGAATTATCGGCAACATATTTGAACTTCAAATTGTCAACATACTGTTTATTTACAGCATCAGTGCCATCAGTAGGTGAGGCTACGCCGGTAACACGATTATTACCCATATTAACTGTTCCACTCGTTTTGAACTGTAAAATTCTTAACCGATGTATTGCCCGTGGCAGTTAAATTTTGGGTCGTGATATTCTCGAAGGACACATTTTCTTTGGTTGAGAACGTAAAATTAGAACCGTCTTGGTTAATATTAAGATTTTTCCGGCTAATAATTTAACCGCACTTCCTGGTTTGATGGTTTGTGCAGCATTGGTTCTGATACCGTCTCCGTTAGCGGCAGCCTCAGAAGAAATATTCCAACCTTAGTTCAACACGACTGGCAACAGAGAATAGTTGGGAAACCATTGATAGCATCTGTTGAATCTGCAGCTACATGGCCGGCTGCCACATTTTTAATTTGGCGTTCTGTGCCTTTTGAGCCGACACTCATAAAATGTCCGGCGCCTTTTTACATGCCGGCAAAGCCGTTATAGGTATGCCCATTAACAGTAGCGCTATTGACATTAGCAGTTGGATGAGAGCCTTCAGTTGAAGATGAATCGCCTAAAACGACAGATCCGCTGGTTGCTGCGGTAATTCCTGCACCAATAGCAACCGTATTACTTCCGGTTACACCAGTCCTCAGACCAATAGCAATAGAGTTTGTCAGCGCTGCATCGGTGGGAAGTAGTGTCACCCAATGCAATAGAACCCGAAACCTTTTGCGCCTTTGTTGTCATAATTACTATCGTTTGCCTTATTTGTGCTGTTAACACTGACATAGTTTGTTTGTGCTGCTTCAACAGCTGCTTTTGACATTGTTGTATTGCGTATTTTTAATATCGAATTCCGGTGCTTTATAGTTGTGATTATCAGCATCGCTATAACCGGTATAATTGTCTCCGCCTAATAGATTTTTGCCAAATTTTTATTTACATATTGTAATTGAGCAACATTAACGGCATCGGTATCGTTGCGTCCGGCTGCCAAATTGATAATACGGCGTTCTTTGCCTACATTTGCACAATAGAGATTACGCCACTTTTTCAACATTGTAATCTTGTGCGGTAAATTTAGATTTTCCACCATCGACATTGTTTACGATAGTCCCTGTACCTAATGCTAATGAATTCTTAAATGTAGATTGTGCACCCTGACCAATAGCCATTGAGCCGGACTTTGTAGCGGTAGCTGTTTGACCTATGGCAACGACATTATCATGCTCAGCTTTTGCATTAGCTCCAATTGAGATTGCATTCATCCTTAATGAATTAGCTTCATAACCAAGTGCAATAGAGGATTCTTTTTGGGCAAGGGTGTTTGTCCCGACAGCAATCGCTTTTGTTGGCTTTTTAGTGCTATCAGCAGACATGACATTCTCACCTAAATAGCTATCCATCACTGTGTTGAATTCACCGGTTCGAGCTTTATAACCAATAGCAAAGGAGTCATCACCATTTGTTTTAGCGTTTGTACCCAATGCCATCGAACGATCGCCATTGGTTTGTGTATTGTCTAAGCCATTGTATTTTGTGATAGGTGTACCTAAGCCATCCGCTGATTTCTTTTGTTCTAAGCTACCGATGGCAATAGATTGATTCCCTTTGCCGTAGCAGATGCACCCAATGCAAAGCTGATTGACCTGCAGACCATGCAACAGAACCAATCGCTGTAGAATAATCTCCGGTTGCGGATGATTGGCGCATCATTGATAGAGAATTAACACCTGATGCTCTAGAGGGACGTACCGATAGCCACTGCGCCATTACTATCAGCCGTAGAGAATGAACCTAACGACATAGCAAGACCGCCGGTAGCGCGGGAATAATCTCCAATAGCAATACCATTTGGAAGCGTTGTCTTTATTTAGTGCATTGGTATTGTTACCAATAGCGATACCAGGTTTGCATTACCATCATAATAAAGAGTTTGATCTCCTGAATTAGGGTGCATCTTTTATTGGCATAGGATTTACTGCCCGGGTTCATGCTAGTTATATGGTGGAGTGCCATCCTCCTGTAAGTCATATATTGCGGTGGCACCTGTGGAGACAGCATATCCGGCTATTATTGGTAGCACCACTGCCACATAGGCGTTAGCACTATATTGAATGAGTAAAAAGCGTAGAGAGCGCGCTAAATTTTGTTAGCTGCGAAAATAATGCTGTGAGGATTTACGCTCTGTTTGAGTAGCAGAGGAAATCGGTTTCATTTTTACATAACTCGGATACAGCAATCCAAGTTTGAGAAGATTTACACCAAATCACTTTAAATATTTTATTCATTGATTTTACCTTTATTATAAAATCACTAAGAGTGTTTATATTGTATAAAATAAACCTTATTTCTCAGTGGTTAACTATAAATTTAGCGATAATTATTTTATATCTGGATTAAATAATCGTTTAAAAACGTCTCGTAGGATAGTGTTTTTAAATTTTTCTAGCAAGCGTGTATTTGCATTGTTTTTACATAAAGTTACAATATTTATAATCATAAACGAGAATAAAAGTGCGGTCAAAACATAAATATGACCGCACTTTTTAGCTGAATCGTTTAATCATACATCGCCTCAATCTGCTCCTTATAACGTTGCAAAATGACTTTTCGGCGTAATTTTTAGGGTGGGTGTGATTTTTCCAACTGCGTACTGAATGCTTGGGGTAACAGCGTGAAACGTTTGATTTGTTCCCCAGCCGGCTAATTCTTTTTGTAGATCATTAATCTCGACGCTCCAACATTTGGATAACTTCTGAATTTTTTAACAATTCCTAAGCGATCCGGGATATTTGATATTGACCTTGTTTGGCGCATTCTTCCAACGCGGTGTAGCAAGGCACAATAAGGGCGGAAACGTATTTTTCGCATCAGCGATGACGACGATTTGTTCAATAAATTTATCTTTGCTGATTTTGCTTTCCAACACTTGCGGTGCGATGTATTTACCGTTGGACGTTTTCATCAACTCTTTAATGCGGTCGGTGATGTATAAATTGCCGTTGGCGTCAAATTCACCGGCGTCACTGCGGTTTTAAAAACCGTCGGCGGTGAAGGCCTCGGCGGTTTCTTGCGGTTTTTGTAATAGCCTTCATGACCATACCGCCGCGTACGAGGATTTCGTTATTTTCGCCGATTTTGACTTCTGCGCCCCGGCATTAAGCTGCCGATAGAATTGGCGTTAAAGTTGACATCGTCCCAGCAGGACACGGTCGCGGTGGTTTCGTCATGCCATAGCCCAGCTTTAATGTTCAGTCCAATGCTGTGGAAGAATAAGCCCGATAGTCGGTTCCACTTGGCGCCGCCGCATGGCATCATACGAATCCGCCCACCGAGTAGAGCACGCAATTTGCCAGAGTACCAGTTTGTTAGCGAGGGAATATTGTTGTTTTAACAGAAAACCGATTTTTTGTCCTTTGCAAGGGCATCGAAAATGTTGACGTCCGATGGCCATCGCCCAACGGAAAACCATTGACGTACTTTTGGTGCGTTGTGCACTTTGTCTAAAAATTGCTGTATAAATCGTAAAAACGCGGCACGGCACACATTAACGTCGGACGAATCTCCGTCAAAGCCGACCGCACTTGATTGGTGTCTTCAATGTAACAGTTGGTGGCACCACGATGGAGCACGTAAGCCACCCAAGCCCGCTCAAAAATATGAGATAGCGGCAGGAAGGAAAGGGATACATCGCTATCATCTCACTTTCAGCGCCTGATCATGCGCTTTTTAGTTGATGCGCTAAATTGGTAATCCAACATGACGCCTTTCGGCTCGCCGGTGGTACCGGAGGTGTAAATCAGTGTAAATAAACTCCTCAAGCATTTGCTATCCAACCGTTGTTGTAATTCCGCCTGATATTGCTCGTCTGCCATCTCAATAAAGTCTTGCCAATGGCAGGCTTTGGCGTGTTCATGCAAATGGATTGTGTTTTTCATCGCCACGATTTTTCCAGTTTTCGGGCATTCATCGACGATTTCCAACACTTGATCATATTGTTCTTGATCGCCCACAAAATGATCTTTCATATCCGCATTGTTAATAATAAATTGCGCTTGTTTTGCCGTATTGGTGGCATAAATTGGCACGGTGACGGCACGCACTTGCAATGTACCGATGTCGGTAATCGTCCAGCGCGGCATATTGTGCGCGAAAAATACCAATTTTATCTTTGAATATCAATATGATTAACCAACAATGCGAGAGAGATTTGGATCGATTTGTTGTTGCAGTTCCGCCCAGGAAATATCTAGCCAGTTATTGTCTTTGAAATAGCGAAGTGCAGTGCGATTTGCCAACGTTTTTGTGGCTGCGAACGCGGTGAATAAAATGAAAATTGAGGTCCATGGTTAAAAATCCAAAATCAGCTAACAGTTGTGCGCTAATATAGCTGATTGAAAAATCAAAACTCTAGCAATAAAGCTGTGTTTTGTGGGGATTTATTATACGTTTGCTCAATCTGACAAACAGCGGCAAATTATCCCTATAATTCCCCCTAAAAATACCGTTAAAATTATGCGTCATCGCTAAAGCGATAATTTATGGCTTCGCCACTGTTAGTAGAGCTAACGTTCAAAAATCCTTTGGATGACCGCACTTTTGTTATTTTAGGATTTTTATGTCGCAGCCACGTTTTGTTCATTTGCAAGTTCACAGTGATTTTTCCATGATTGACGGTATCGCCAAGGTGAAACCGTTGGTGAAAGCCTGCGTGGAAAACAACATGGTGGCGATGGCGTTGACGGATTTCACCAACTTTTGCGGTTTGGTGCGGTTTTACGGCGAAGCGCTGTCTTCGGGGGTGAAACCGATTATCGGTGCCGGATGTGCTGGTGAAAAGCGAGCTGTGTGGTGATGAGCCTTCCATTTTAACCTGTTGGCAAAAATAACGAAGGCTATAAAAACATCACATTATTACTTTCCCGTGCGTATGAGCGGGGCTATTCCGATTTGCCATACATCGATCAACAATGGTTGGTGGAGCGCAAAGATGGCATCATTATTTTATCCGGCGGTGTTCGTGGGGATGTGGGCAGAGAATACTGTCAGAAATAATGCCGACGAACTGAAAAGTGCGGTGGATTTTTACCGTGAATTTTTCCCCGATCATTTTTATTTAACGCTCACCCGTACCGGTCGTCCGGATGAAGAAGATATATCCAAGCGGCATTAACCTGGCGCGGGCAAACCGATCTCCCGTCGTGGCCACCAATGATGTGTGCTTTTTGCAGGCGGATGATTTTGAAGCCCATGAAATTCGCGTCGCCATTCAGTGATGGCTATACCTTAGAAGATCCGAAACGTCCTAAAAATTATACCGGCCAACAATATTTCCGTTCCGAGCAAGAAATGTGCGATTTGTTTGCCGATGTGCCGAGCGCATTGGAAAATACGCTACTGATTGCACAACGCTGTAATGTCACTCATTCGATTGCGAATATTTCTTGCCACACTTCCAACCGGTGATTTAAGCACCGAAGATTATCTGATTAAGCGTGCCAAAGAGGGCTTGGAAGAGCGCCTCAAGGTGTTGTCCCTGATGAAAAGGTGCTGCAGCGCGCCGTCCAGAATACGATGAACGCTTGCAGGTGGAACTGGATGTAATCAACCAAATGGGCTTCCCGGGTCACTTTTGATCGTGATGGAGTTTATCCAATGGTCAAAAGATAACAATATTCAGTGGGGCTGGACAGGGCTCCGGGCAGGATCATTGGTGGCTTATGCGTTAAAAATTACCGATTTGGATCCGTTGGAATTTGATTTGCTTTTTGAGCGTTTCCCTCAATCCGGAACGGGTTTCCATGCCTCGACTTTGACGTGGATTTCTGCATGGATGGGCGTGACCGCGTGATTGAACACGTTGCCGAAATGTATGGACGCGGTGCGGTATCGCAAATTATTACGTTCGGTACCATGGCGGCTAAAAGCGGTGATTCGCGATGTGGGGCGCGTACTGGGACAACCTATGGCTTTGTGGATCGCATTTTAAACTAGTGCCACCGGATCTCGGTCATGACGCTCGCCAAAGCCTTTGAAGCCGAACCAAGCTACAGAAATTTACGATGCCGATGAAGAAGTCCGCGCCATTATTGACATGGCAGCGCAAGCTGGAAGGCGTCACATCGAATCGCCGGTAGCATGCCGGTGGAGTGGTGATTTCGCCAACGCTAATTACAGATTTTCTCGCCGCTGTATTGCGATTCGAAGCGAAAACATCCGGTGACCCACTTTCGATAAAAATGATGTGGAATATGCGGTTTGGTGAAGTTTGACTTCTAGGCTTACGTACCTTAACCATCATCAAATGGGCGCTGGATATGATTAACGCGCGCATGGAAAAAGAAGGCAAACCGTTGGTGATATCAACACTATCCCATTGGATGATCACCAATCTTTTGAAGTGTTGCTCAATGCCGAAACCACGGCAGTGTTCCAGTTGGAATCGCGCGGTATGAAAGGATTTGATTAAGCGCCTCAAGCCGGACTGTTTTGAAGATATTATCGCGTTGTGAGCGTTGTTCCGCCCCGGCCCATTGCAATCGGGCATGGTGGATAACTTTATCGACCGTAAACACGGGCGTGAAGAAGTGTTCTTACCGGATGCCAACTATCAACATGAATCCCTTTAAACCGATTTTAGAGCCGACCTACGGCATTATTTTTGTATCAAGAGCAGGTCATGCAAATTGCTCAAGTGTTGGCGGGTTATACGTTAGGCGGCGCGGACTTATTGCGTCGTGCGATGGGTAAGAAAAAGCGAAGAAATGGCGAAAGCAGCGTTCCGTATTTGAAAGAAGGGTGCCATCAAAAATGGCAGTGGAGGCGATCTTTGCCATGAAAGATCTTCGATTTGGTGGAAAAATTTGCGGGCTATGGCTTTAACAAATCACACTCTGCCGCCTAGTGCTTTAGTGTCCTATCAAACCCTGTGGCTGAAGGCGCACTACCCGGCGGAATTTATGGCGGCGGTAATGACTTCGAAATGGATAATACCGACAAAATCGTTGGCTTGTATGACGAATGTATGCGCATGGGCTTGAAGGTGGTGCCACCGGATATTAACACCGGAAAACATCATTTTAGCGTGAATGAAAACTGGCGAAATTGTGTACGGTATCGGTGCCATTAAAGGCGTGGGCGAAGGGCCGATCGCAGCTAGTGGAAGCCCGTGAGAAAGACGGTATTTTCAAAAACTTGTTTGATTTATGTGCCCGCGTGGATTTAAAGAAAATCAATCGACGCACGTTTGAAAAGCCTGATTAAATCCGGTGCTTTCGATAAACTCGGACCACATCGCTGCCGCCTTGCAGCGAAATCTGGAGGATGCGCTACGTGCCTCCGATCAACATGCTAAAGACGAAGGCTTGGGGCAAACGGATATGTTCGGCGTACTGACGGAAACCAATGAGGAAGTGGAGCATTCTTATGCCAACATTGCGCCTTGGACGGAAAAGGCATCTTTAGATGGTGAACGGGAAACTCTCGGATTGATCTGAGTAGCCATCCGGTGAGTCGTTATTTAAAAAATTGTCCCATTACAGCCGGTGCGCCTGAAAGAATTGACACCGAATTATCGCGGACAAATGAGCACCGCCAGCGGTTTGGTGGTGAATACGCGCATTGCTGTGACCAAAAAGGCAACCACATAGGCATTGCCACCATTGATGATCGCTCCGGTCGTTTGGATTTGACCTTGTTCGAAGCGTTGGATAAGTTTCGCGAAAAATTGCAAAAAGACACGGTGATCGTGGTGTCAGGGCAAGTCAGTTTTGATGATTTCTCGCAAGGCTTGCGAATGTCTGTGCGGGTTGATGACGATTGACGAGGCCCGTGCCCGTTATGCCAAGAGGCTTGGCGATTTGTCTGAACCAAGGCAAATTACACGACATTTTATTAAACAAGGTTCAAGGCCATTTTAGCGCCTGCAGCGGCAACTTACCTTCCCGTCCACTATTTATTACTCTCGTAGCCCGCAAGGCCGCGCTTTAGTAAAAATGGGCGTGCATGTCGATCAATCCTACCGATGAACTCCTCCGGCGGTTGGTCGAGTTTTTAGGTGAAAGTGCGTGGAATTGGGTTTGAATAAACGACGATCGTCAGAAGAAAAGAGTGCGGTGAAATTTTACCGCACCTCGTATCATTTTATGTATTGATTAGCCGAGATTTAAGCCGCTTTTTACTTTCACCCTAGTGTGCCGTCATCAATGACTTCCGTTCTCGGCGTGCCGATGATTTCCCAAACTTTGGCGCCGTTTTTGAAAAAGACAAACCGCCGTTTTTCCATTTTCGTCCACACTTCGTCTTTGGTGAGCGGCGCTGTGGTGATGATGGTGACTTTGTCGCCGTCTTTTAGCGTCGATACTAAAATCAATCACGCCGTCGTCATCATACTGCGTTGCGCCTTGCCGAAGGCGCCCGGCGGTGATGTAATGTAAAGTTGGTAGAACAACGGGCGATCATCCATTCGCCGTTGGATAAAATAAAATTAAATGTGCCGCGTTCCGCCAGTTGATTAGTGATTTCTTGGATTGTGGCGAAAATTTGTTCTTCGCTTGGTTTTTACGAAAAGCGACTTTTCAATTGTTCTGCAATATAGCAAAAAGGCGGTTTCGGAATCCGGTGGTGCCGATTGGTTGGCAGATGGATTCGCTCATATCGGGCAATTCGGTTGAGTTGCCATTGTGTGCGAACACCCAGTTCTCATGCAAATTTCGCGAATAAACGGATGGGTGTTTTCGATATTCACTATCGCCTTGGTGGCTTTACGAATATGGGCACATGACATTGAGGGATTTGATGTTGTATTGTTTGACACAATCTGCGATAGAAATATAACCCGGTTTGTTGTCGCGAAAACGCGTATGCCTTTACCTTCAGCAATCAAAACCGTCGGAATGGGTATTGGTTAAAAGCCGGCACGATGGCGGAAGCCTTCGTAGGACGAATATCTGTCGGGACGTTACAGTTCATTCCTACCAAATAACGCTGGCACATGATACCTGATATTTATAGCCTTAGATTTTGGGCGGCGATTTAACGCGATAATCGAGACAAAATTCAATATGGAAGCGCCTGCATTTTTAGAACAAAATGTTTGGTTTTGTAACAAATTTCACTGAAAATAACCGCACTTTCATCTTGATTCGACAGAGAAAGTGCGGTGGGATTTTAAGGATGTTTTTCTGCATGATTTTAGCGTACCACCTTGCGCCAACATGGCATCAGCAACTTTCACAGAAACCGGCTGACGTTTGCACCGACTACATAGTTAATATTGCCTTTTGCCGTCAGAACCGTATTTTTACAGTTAGCGTGAATGGCCAACATGATGTGATGCAGTTTGGTATCCACTTTTCACTTGCTCCAGCTAAACTGTGCATTTTGTGACATTTCCAAACCGGGTGTCGCCACGCCACCTGCATTGCCGCTTTGCCGGGCCGAAGTACCGCGGCTTCAATAAAAGGCGCTGGTCGCCTCAATGGTGGTTGGCATATTCGCACCTTCCGCCACCACTTGTACGCCATTGGTGATAAGGGTTTTGGGCATCGGCTAATTTAATTCGTTCTGGGTGGCGCATGGCGGGGCAATATCCACTTTTCAAATACCACGGGCGTTTGCCCGCAACATACTGCAAACCGAGTGATCTGCGTAATCTTTTCACTCGACCACGTTGTGCGTTTTGATGTCCATTAACGCAGCTAATTTTTCCGGCGTGAAACCTTCTTCATCCACCACTGTACCGTTGGAGTCAGGAGCAGCATCACTTTTGCAGCGCCATGGTCCTTTTCAATGGCATATCAGTGCTACGTTGCCGGAGCCGGGAAACCGCTATGGTTTTGCCTTTTAGAATCCGACCTTTTTCTGCCAGCATGCGCTTGGACGAAATAGACTAAGCCGTAGCCGGTGGCTTCCGGACGAATTGCTTCCGCCAAAGCTCAACCCTTTGCCGGTAAAGACACAGCCGGTTTGATTGGAAGTCATCATGCCGGATTCAAATAACCCACTTCACGCGCCGACGCCGATATCGCCTGCCGGCACGTCGGTGTCCCGGACCGATGTGGCGATAAAGTCTCAGTCATTAAGGCTTGGCAGAAAGCGCGACTTCCGCATCACTTTTGCCTTTTCGGATCGAAAGTCGGAACCGCCTTTGGCACCGCCCATTACAATGGTTAAGGCATGAAGAGGTTTGCTCAAAGCTAAAATTTTAAAAATGGATTGGTTGACGGACGGGTGAAACGCATACCGCCCTTGAAAGGGCCAATAGCGCTGTTAAATTGGATTCGGAAGGCTCGATTGACTTTGCCGGCCTTTGTCAGTGTCCATGCTACACGGAAATGAATAGCGCGTTTCAGGTTCAACCTAAAGCGTTCCAATAAGGCTTCGGAGCGGTATTTCGGGTTTTCTCAAGGAATGGCCAAATGGAAGTTAATAGCTGCGTACGGTTTCTGTAAAGAAATTCCGGTTGGTGACCGTCACGTTGTTCGACTTTTTGCTAAGAATTCTTCTAAAGGGAGGCAACTGCGTTCGACATAGAATATCTCCTGTTGGTAGTGTGTTTGTGTCTGCATTATTTGTTTTCGCTTGGCTATGTTGCTAGAGTCAGGAATTTACTATGCAACAGGAAATCATACGGTTTCAAATATACATAATGAAATCTCTGTTCTGTTCGGTTTATATTTTTCTATGCTTTTTAGTTGCATGGAATTTTATTTCATTTGTTTTTGAAGATAGATGCGGTCATAAAATGAAACTTTTATGACCGTACTTTCGCGAAGAGGTGTTAGGCGAATCTTGTTTTGCTTTCCGCAATGGCTTCCGCGATACGTATCTGAGGATACGCTCGCACTTTGGCGGCTTGCGTTTATTCGCTAAAGTATCAGTAAGTGAGTTAATGTCGCATACATCGCCGATCACTCCACACAGAATTGACGAAATTCAGGAATCGTCAATTCTTCTAAGGCTGTGTATGCTTGAGCAGTTACGGCCAATCACGGTTTCGCCCAATACGTGATGGGAATCGCGGAACGGTACGCCTTTGGCAAACCAAATAATCAGCAATAATTCGGTGGCGTTGGAGTAGCCTTCGGGCAGATTCACGGCAAGTGCGTTCCATCGTTCACTTTGATGTCGCAACACCACGACGCCGCCATATCTAAACAATCTTGCCAAGTGTCCAATGCGTCTTGAAAATGCCTCTTTTGTCTTCCTGCATATCTTTAGTTATACGCCAACGGTAATCCTAAGGTCATTAACGCGCCGTTTAGTGCAGCACCAATGACACGTCCCGCTTTTGCCGCGAATCACTCGCAAGCATCAGGGGTTTTTCTTCTGCGGCATGAGGGGGAGGAACCGGAAGTCACGCGATCGGAGAGTTCCACGAGTGGAGACTCGCCGCTGCTGGTGCCAATCATGGTCTTCGGCGAAACGGGACCGCGATGCACCATGCTCAGCGAGGCGGCAGAGAGTAGTTCAACGATATGATCGCGGGTCGCTACGCTGATCCAAACGTGTTCGGGTAGCAAAAGGCGGAAATCGAGGATCTTTGGCGAGCTGTTCCGCGATCGATGGGATACGCCAGTGCCGGCAAGGGCGCCACTGCCTCGCGGACGGCTGTTCCATGCGTGCGGCAAGCATCGGCTCAAACGTAGATGTTCCGCGATCCAACATTTCCGCTGACATGGGCCATACACCAGTGGGCAAAGGTAATCGGCTGAGCGCGTTGCAGGTGGGTATAGCCCGGCATCACGGCGTCTTAGTCTTTCTGCGGTAAGCACCACTGCGTTGTAATTCGCGAAGGGAATGTTGTGAATTCCAGCCACCCGCTCTTTACACCACATTTTTGATGTCGAGTGCCGCTTGGTCGTGCGGCCACGACCGGTGGTGCAGCTTCTACCCAAATTGCCTACTTTTACTCACTGAGCTACGTTTCCGCAACGTGCTCCATGAATGTCTTCGGCATCATCTTGCACCGTCGCTCTTGGAGATTTGACCGCACTTCGACTGGCTATAATCTCGTTCAGTGCCTGTTCTAATTGTTGTTGTTCCTGCACCGTTAAAATATTGACAGAAACCAGGCAGTTTTCGGACCAACCTACGAGCCTTCAATATCTTGCTCGGCAAGGCGATGGAATTCAAAACGCGTAACGAATCGTTGAAAATGCTTAAAACGCTTATCCGCCGCCTGTGTAAAGCGCCCACTCAAAGTGCCATATTATCCTCTGATTGAAATTACAAAAATTGGTGAAAAATATATCATATAACGAAAAGCGATCAACAAAAATTCGTTTTCAGATCGTATTTTTTCTCATTTAATTTATCGACATTTAATAAATTGCTTTTGGCGTGAACTGGCTCGTCGGCGTTTTTTATCCATATTAAAAATATTCGACAAGGAAGCGTCCCGGGCGCGAGCTATCGCGCGGTGTTTACCGTTTTCTGCTTTATTTAATGTATCCGGACCGTTAAACAAACACCCTCCGTCAACGCGACGACTTCTCATTGTCCACGATAATATCCAAGGTTTCTTTCAAAAACGGATTGTCTTTGCGACCGGCTAAAAAGAAGGTGTAACGCCCGTGACGGTGTGATGAGGACTTCTCAATACCTTCCGGTCGACTGTTATCCGCAAACAACCACCGAGATGTCCGTCAATATCCATGACAAATGCCGCCGTCTTGGTAGAGCGTGAACAGCCAAAAACTGCTTTTCTGTGTGGCGCCATCCGTGAGCTACAGATGCAGCGCGCGTGATCGGCATATTTTTCAATATAGTTCGCTACGCGCTTCAGTTAAGCATAGCGATAATCATAACTTTCATGAACAAGCGGTTGACCAAATAAAGTTGCAGTAAATCGGCAACGTCACTTATTGCCGTAGTTGGTTTTGCCAAATGACGCGATTAATTTTGCTTTGGTTTGTCGGATTGGCGTTTGGCCGGGCTGAATTGGGAATCGGTAAAGCGCTTTTTGGGAAAGGTGAAAGGGTAACTTAAGGTTTTAATGTCGTTCCCGACTAAACGTACAGGCCGTTTGAAATTTAAAAAGTGCGTCCGATTTTTAACTGTTTTTTTTGTAATTAATGAGTCCGTTTATTCCATTGAAGGAAAGTTGCTGTACTTTTATCATCACTTTACGTCAAAAGAATAAACTTCCGGAAGTCTTTTGAAAGAAAAAATTACACGTGGAAAATAGAGGTGGGCGATACCGGTTCTCGACAGTGACCCTCCTTAGGGGGTGATGCCCCAACTGGGAGCTAATCGCCTGACGAATCGGTATTTTAAGATTTTAGGGTGGGCGATACCGGTCTCGAACCAGTGACCCCTCCTTGTAAGGGAGGTGCTTCCAACTGGAGTTTAATCGCCCACGTTAGAATCTTAAAATAGGGAAGTATGTAAGAAGTGGTGGGGTGGCGATACCGGTCCGGAACCAGTGACCCTCCTGTAAGGGAGGTGCCCCAACTGAGCTAATCGCTTACGTCGTTGCATTGACAAGCTGAAAACCTATAAAAGTGGTGGGCGATACCGGTCTCGGAACCATGACCCCCCTCCTTGTAAGGGAGGTGCTCTCCCCAACTGAGCTATTCGCCTCAATGTTGTTGTGAGCGCGTATTATAATTGCTCAATGATTTCAGTCAACAAATTTTTGCCAAAAATCGGTCAGTTGTTTCAAAAATAGGCATAATTCGTGATTTTCCTTATGAAATCCAAACAACTCGTAGTACAATACCGCACAAATTGGGTTTGCACAGAGGTTATAACATGAAATTAGAAAGCTATTATTTGATTTGGATCCCAACGTGAGTGCGCACCCGCCTTTGCCAATCGGAGTTACAAACCGGTTGTATTTGCACGCTGGCGGCGCGTTTCTGCACTATTCCTGGTTATACGCCATCAAACACAATCTGTGATATTTGTGTTACGTATTGAAGATATTTCGATCTGGAGCGCTCCACACCGGAAGCCACTATCAGGCGATTTTAGAAGCGATGGAATGGTCGATTTGGCCTGGGAGCACGCCATACTGTCAAACCAAGCGCTTTTGACCGTTATAACCGTGATCGATCAAATGATTGAGCAGGGTTTGGCATGTACCGTTGTTTACTGTGCAGCAAAGAACGTTTGGAAACATTACGTCATACACAAGAACAAATAAAGAAAAAACCGCGTGACCGCCATTGTTTGCACGATCACAATCATTCTGCTGACGAACCGCATGTGGTACGTTTTAACAACTCAACAGAGGGTTCTGTGGTATTTGATGACGCGGTAATGTGGACGCATTGTAAATCAGCAACAGCGAATTGGATGACTTGATTATTCGCCGTACCGATCGGCTCACACCGACTTATAACTTTCTGCGTGGTGGTGGACGTATCGAGAGCGCTTACTCACGTTGTACGTGGTGAAGACCATATTAATAACACACCGCGTCAAATTCAATATTTTAAAGCCTCTTTGGCGCACCGATTCCGCAGGCGCACGTTTCCACGATTAACGGGGACGCATGGTCGTATCCTTTCCGATCGTCACGGCGCCGCGAGCGATGCAATATCGTCAGACGAAGGTTATTTGCCAGAAGCGCTATCAACTATTTAGTGCGCTTCAGCTGGGGGCACGGCGATCAGGAAATACCCGCCAAGAAATGATTGATTTATTTGACGTAGTACACTCCGTGAGTAAATCTGCCAGTGCTCTTTAACACCGAAAAATTATTGTGGTTGAAATCCATCACTATATTCGTGAATTGCCGACAGACTACGTTGCGAAACGATTTAGCATGGCAATACTGCGATTTCTAGGTATCATTGACAACTTCCAATGGCCCGGCATTAACGGAAATCATCACCATGCTTGCGGATCGTTGGTAAAACCTTACGAATGATGGCGCTTGCCAGTCGTTATTTCTTTTCGAAGAGTTTGCAGTTTCTTGGATGAAGCTGCAGGTGAAAACATTTCAAAGCGGGCGCAGGTAGCTCTTGAAAAAGTAAAAGAAAACCGACCGCACTTTCCATTTGGGATTTGCATTCTCACTCACGAAGCCATTGAACAAACCGCTGCCGAATGAGGGTAGGCATGGGCAGTCGGTATGCCGTTACGTGTTGGCGGTGACCGGTGCAGGGCAATCGCCTTTCATGGATGTAACCCTAGGGAATCGGACGTGAGCGCGTATTAAGCCGGAATTCAACGTGCTATTGATTTTGTTCAACGGGCAAAATGCTTAATATTTAATCCGATAGCGACGAATTGAAAATTTAATATTGACAGACCAAGCGGAACTTATCATCATAGCCGCCACTTACGGGACATAGCTCAGGTTGGGAGAGCGCTTTGAATGGCATTCAAGAGGTCGTTTGTCTGATCCCGATCATCTCTACCTTCGAAATTCCAAAATCCCATCAATGCAAATTGATGATCTTTGGGCGCATAGTAGTTATCTAACCCGCTGATCGGACAAGAGACGATATTTCCTCAAAATAGGTTGTTTTCCTTTTGGCCGGGCGTGTTCTAATGCGCACCAAGCCAGACGTAATCACTCTGCAAGTTAGTTATTTTCGCCCTTTCCTCGTCCAAGTAATTTGTACTTGAAGATTCTATATATATCCATCTCTGCTTTGGTTAAATCGCTAGTGTTTCGTGCTTGTTGAAAAGCACATACTTTCATTATTTAAGAAGAAGGAAGACAACATGTCTAAATTAAACGGCACCGTAAAATGGTTTTTAAACTCAACCAAAGGTTTTGGTTTTATCGCTCGGCAGACGGCACTAAAAGATGTTTCGTGCATATTTTCCGGTATTGTCGGTAACAATTTCCGCACCTTAAATGAGGGTGACCGTGTGTGCGTATAACGTGCAGGACTCTCAACGCGGTCCGACAGTCTAGTTGAAGGAGTGATGAATACCAGCCTGATGTACAAGCTTTCGTGGCAGGGCTTATTTTTATCTACGGTTTTAATGGATGAAAACGCAAACGAAAAAGAGCACCTGCACTTTTGTCCTTGCAGAGTCCAAGAAATCTAACGTTTCCGCACGATTTGAACTAGACGGTTGCGCGCCGGCACGGGTGACGCTAATGGCTGCTGCGGCACGGGGCAAAACGGATGGCGTCCGAGAGGCTTTTGCCTTCTAATAAACTCACCACACACGCACCGTTGAATGTATCGCCTGCCGCCAGTGTCTTGGCGGTTACACGAAAGCCTTCTGATAATTTGTCCCTTGGTTGTTTTTCACTGGACATAAACGCCTTTTGGCGCCAAGGGTAATGAGCACAATTTGTACTCCCCAATGATGCAATTCTCTGCTGCCCGTGCTGCACCGGCTTCATCTTCCACTTTTAATTCCCGTCAGGATTTCTGCTTCTGTCTCATTTGGGGTAATCATGTATAAATTAGCAAGTAACGTTTGCGGTAACGTGTTTGCCGGGGCGGAGTTTAGAATCACTTTAGTGTGATGTTGTTTAGCAATGTCGGCAGCGTAACAAACAGCCGCGAGCGGTGTTTCCAGTTGCATTAATAAAGCATCGGCTTGCCGAATATTTTCAGCCTGTTCTTCCACCAACGACTTCATCTAAATACATTATGCTGGCGGCAATAATAATGCTATTTTCCCCGCCTCTGCCACTCTGGATCATGGCTATCCCGCTCATTTCATTTTCAATTTGGCGAATAGGCGTTACATTGATGCCGTCTTGCGCAAAGGCATTTTTCATGGCCCTCACCATGATCATCATGGCCAATGCAAGCACAAATTCACCTGCGTGTTTTGCGCTTTTGCCGCGCCGCAGCCACCGCCTGATTCGCCCTTTTCCGCCATAAGCAATACGATAATGGGAACTGCTTAAGGTTTCCACCGGGCTTTTTACGAAGCGCGGTACTTGAGCAACATGATCGACGTTATTGCTCGCTGAGAACAACGAGCTAGTGCACATATTTCCTCCTGAGATAAAAGGAACGCATTTAGCGTTCCCTAAAAACGTTTGCAAAATTATTCGCAAGTTCTCCGGTTCACTTGTTCAGCCCCCAACGAGGTTGTCGCTAGAGCCGATATTCAAACCATTGAATTTTATGACCGCACTTTTTGTGGAAAGCATTACCGCTAATCACTTTCAAATCAACCGGAATTTTTGGCGTCGACTTTTTCGCCTTTTACGAGCTTGTCGGCAGTGACTACGCCAAGTTCACCGATTAATGCAGGCTGTTGTGCAATCGTGGCGGCCATTTTGCCGCTTTTTACGGCTTTAATACCATCATCGGTACCGTCAAAACCTACAACCAGAACCTTTTTATTGGCTGCAGAGAGTGCGGTAGGGCACCCAACGCCATTTCGTCATTTTGTGCGAAGACGGTTTTGTACCGCGCCTTTTGAGGCGAGTAGTTTTTCCATCACGTTCTGCCTTTAGTGCGATCGAAATTCGCCGGCTGGCTGGCGAGTACGTCAAATTTATGTTCGGTAACGGCTTGTTTAAAACCTTCTCCACGTTCACACGGGCGGCAGATGTGCTGGCTAATCCTTCCACTGGAATCACTTTGGCATTGCCACTTCAATTTTTGGGCAATAAAATCGCTCGCCACTTTTGCCGCCGGCAACGTTATCGGAAGCAATGCAGTACTTACATCGCCTTCAATGCACCGCGATTCAAGGTGATGACTGATTTTATTGCGATTGGCAACGCCACCGCATTACTGACAGTCTCGAATCTGTCGGATTGATTAACAATACTTTCGCACCGCGTACAATTAAGTTCTACGTTAGCCAATTTTGGTTGGTCGTTTTTGTGAGTCTAATACCACCAATTTATAGCCTAATTCATCGGCTGTGCGCCGTCTTTTAGCGAAACGAAGAACGGATTATCTAAGGTTGAGACGGTTAACGCGATAGTGTTCTTTGGCCATGGCGTTTGTACTTAACGCGAGTAATAAACGCTGTTGCTAAGGTAGTTAATCATTAAAATTCTCCTTGAATATAAAAGTTAGAGTTTTTATCTGCCCAAATCAGTTATCTGCCAAGACCGCCACCAGAATAACCAATGCTTTTTGCTATCATTTGATAGTAAGAAGAAATATCCAATAAATTCAGTGCATTGTAAGAATCCGATGATCAATGCGCCGATTAATGTTCCCATTACACGCCCTCCCATTGAACTGGTACCGCCTACGACCACAGCGGCGATAGCATCCAGTTCATAGGTAACGCCTGCGGTAGGTTGGGCGGAAGATAAACGGAAGTGACAATTAAGCCGGCAAGGGCGGGAGAGAAACCCACTGACTGCGAAGACAAAAATTTTGACTTTTGTCCACGTTAATGCCGGAAAGCTGGGTTGCTGCTTCGCTGCCGCCTAAGGCACTACATATAGCGTCCCATTTTTCGTATGCTTTTAACACATACCAAGAGATTAAAAAGACGATCGCCATTAACCAACCGGCACCGGAATGCCGAATAAATATAGCCTCGTACCAAGGAAGGCAAAGCATCCGCCGTATCGGAAAAAGCCGGTACCGATAGGGCGCCCGTCGCGTGAAAACCATGGTGACGCCCCGCAACAATGCCATGGTGACTAAGGTGGCGATGAATGCCTGTACTTTTACCTTTTGCGACAATAACTCCGCTGAGGGTGCCGAGTAATGATGCCGATCGGTAACACGGCGGGAATCACTAATAAAATGGACAATTTCCGTGCCGACCATGCTGGCTGCAAAGGCCCGGTGAGGGCCAAAATTGAACCGACGGATAAATCAATGCCGGCAATTAAAATGACAAATGTCATGCCTACTGCAATAATCGCATTGACGGAGGTTTGGCGCAGAATGTTCAGAATATTATCTACGGTAAAAATTGGGATTAATTGCCGACACCACGCCAATTAACACCAATAACGCAATGATTGAACGCTGTTCCAATAAAAATTTTGCCTCAAATGTGACATTACGTTGTGCATTCATGTTGACCTCTTTATCAATGTGATTTGCCGATAGCAGCGGCCAATCATTTTTCTTGCGTGGCGTCGGCGCGACTAAACTCGGCGCGGATTCGCCCTTCATGCATGACTAAAATGCGATCGCTCATGCCCAATACTTCAGGCATTTCGGAAGACACCAAAATAATGCTCATGCCTTCTCCTTTGAATTTGTTTATTAGCTGATAAATCTCCTGGCACCGACATCCACGCCGCGCGTCGGCTCATCTAAAATCAACACCCGTGGCGTGTCATCAAACCTTTGGCGATAGCGACTTTTTTGTTGATTACCACCCGAAAGTAAACCGATAGGTTGCTCACGGCTTGGCGTTTTTATATTGAATAGTAAAATAAAATCATCGACCGCCATGCGCCCGCTGTTTTCGATTACACGTGCAGGTGTTTGGCGAAAACTAATCTAACGCGGCGACATGTTTTCTTTTACCGACATCCCTAAAAATCAGGCCGTCACCTTTGCGATCCTCGGAAATATATTACAAATGCCGTTGCGGTAATCCGTCTTGCGGACAACGATTAAAAATCTCCCGATTATTTAACCGCACTTCGCCCGATTCGCGTGGCAATGCACCATATAAGACTTTCATCAGTTCGCTACGGCCTGCTCCCATTAAACCCGAAATACCAAGAATCTCGCCGCTACGTAACGTAAACGACACGTCATGTACGCCGCTTCCGTTAAGATTTTTCACCGCCAAACGAATGTCTCCCGGAGGCTGTTCCAAATGCGGTAGTGCTCTTCCAAGCGACGACCGACCATCATTTTCAATCAAGCTGATTTTCATTCAAATTTGTCACCGCACTTTCGCCAAAATCGGCTGTCACGTAATACAGTCACATCATCGCAGATATCGAAAATCTCCTTAATTCGATGAGAAATATAAACAATGCCTCGGTTTTTCTGCTTTGAGTTCGCCAACGACCTTAAACAGCGCGTTCGTTTCGGCATCGGTTAAGGCATCGGTCGGCTCATCCATACTGATCACTTTCGATTCAAAACTGAGCGCTTTGGCGATTTCCACCATTTGCTGTTCGCCAATGGAGAGTCTCGGCGCAAAGCGTGTGGCTACTGTGAGTGACGCCCAAACGGGCGAGGAGTTTATCCGCTTCCCGATACATTTTAGGCCAGTCAATGGCGCCCCCAAGGGTGGGTGAATTCCCGCCAAGGAAAATATTTTCCGCAATAGTTAAATTGCCCACTAAGTTTAGTTCTTGATGAATAATGCTAATACCGGCCTCTTTGTGGAGGCTTTGGGTCCATTGAATGAGACCACCCGATCAGGTATTCAATCGTGCCGGCTGTCTCAGTGTCAAAATCCCGGTGAGGACTTTTCATTAAGGTGGATTTGCTCTGCGCCATTTTCACCCATTAATGCCATCACTTTGCCAGGGATATACGTTTAAACAGGCAGATGACTTAAGGCCTTGACGCCGGGGAAGGATTTGTCCACATCCTTAATGCTTAAGAGAGGTTGTTCCATACACTCTTAAAATGGCACGCCGGAATATAAAATGATATTGGCATAAGGTGAGCATTCGCCGCTGCGCACAATGGCTTTGCTGTGCTTCATTGCTTGTTTGAAGGCTTCGTGGCTGATCGTATTCAACGGGTATTTGATTGCCTTTGTTGTTGCTCAAGTTCGCTAGGCGGGCTAAAAAGTGCGGGTCGCACCTGGGGATTTTTAATTTAATCTCTTCAGCGAGCAAGACCTGTTCTACAAACATTTCGCTGAGTATGGCATTCAGGCAGTCAAGAAATGTAGGAATATTTGGCGTGAGTGCAAGGTCGATACGTTCAATATCATGCGGAATCGGTAGCCCCGCATCACAAAGCGTTAAGCCGTCAGTATGACCGAGCGTGGCGATGCAGAGAGAGAGCCGTGCATTGAGAATGGCAGTTTTTCATTATTCCTCCTCGTTGGTACTGTGATTGTCGAACCGTTCGATGAGTAAAAAACAGTGTAGAAGAAAAACGTTATAAAGGGAAAGAAATAAAGTCGAGTTTTGTGAAGCGGATCAACAAATCACTTTTTGCTTTAAAGGTATTAAGCAGAATAAAGTTGTGCTAAAGGGTCAGTTTATAGAAACAATTTGCACGTTATTTAGCATGAAAAATGAGACAGATTAAGGGATACGATAGTGATCGATTTCGATGGCTACCGTCCGAATGTAGGCATTGTCATTTGTAACGACAAAGGGCAAGTGCTGTGGGCGAAGAGATACGGACAGAATTCTTGGGTAATTTCCAAGAGGGGAATTAATGATAACGAAACTCCCGAGCAGGCCATGTTTAAGAGAATTATTTGAAGAAGTGGGACTGACGCGTAAAGATGTGCGTATGCTATATGCGTCTAAACACTGGTTACGTTATAAATTACCAAAGCGCTTATTGCGCCATGATTTCCAAACCGATGTGTATCGGACAGAAACAACGTTGGTTTTTATTGCAACTGGTTGGTGATGCCAAGAATATCAATATGCAATGCAGCAAAACGCCGGAGTTTGACGGATGGCGTTGGGTGAGTTTTTGTATCCGGTGCGCAGGTGGTGTCTTTTAAAAAGAGGTTTATCGTAAAGCCATGAAAGAGTTTGCTACGGTATTATTTGACGAAAATAATAAAGCGTTGTTGCATACGAAACAGAGACTTACGACGAAAAAGAATCCACCTTCTCATCTCATAAACAACATTATTCCAAGCAGCCGAAACGCCAGCCGCACTAAATACAAAGCGATAATTATAGTTAACCTTCTTTCTTTTTGCTTGCTTGCCGGTTGCGCTGCCGGTTTCTTAGCCGGATTATTCGGCATTGGCGGCGGCATGGTGATTGTGCCGATGATGGTTTATCTACCGCCGATTGTGGGCGTGCCGGATTCATTGCTCATGTCCACCCGCACTTGGCACGTCTTTCCGCCACCATCGTGATTACCGCATTTTTCTTCTGCACAACGACACTCATAAACTCGGCAATGTGGTTTTGGTCAACGTTGAAATATTTTTGCTCCTGCCTTAATGATTAGCGCATTTATTTCTGGACAATACATCAGTAAATTACCCCTGAAATTTCCGGTAAGTTATTTGCCTGCCTCGGTCGTTTATTTAGCGGCTAAAATGATTTTGTCTATTAAGCCGAAAAACTTATCGACCCGAACATTACACCGTTGTCATCTATTATTGGTGGTTCTTTAATCGGTATGATATCAAGCGTTGCCGGTATTGGTGGCGGCGGATTTATCGTGCCGTTTTTAAATTCACGTAATGTGGACATTAAAAAGGCCATCGGAACCTCTGCATTTTGTGGAATGTTAATGGGCATTGCCGATGTTGAGCTTTATGGTGAGCGGTTGGGGACGCCGGAATGCCGAATTATTCTATCGGTTTTGTGTACCTTCCTGCCGTATTAGGCATACATCACCTCATTTTTACCTCCAAACTCGGCGCCAATATGACCAACCGATTACCGGTGTCGACCTTGAAGAAAGGGTTTGCCGCCTTTTTAATTGTGGTGGCGATTAATATGTTATTGAAATAAGGAAAGTTATGAATTCAGACTATTTGGTTTTTACCGCAATTTAATCCGGCTATCTTTGAATTTGGCCCTATCGGTTTGCGTTGGTACGGCTTAATGTATTTACTTGGTTTTTATTTTTGCCCGTTGGCTCGGCGTGCGTCGTGCTAAGCAACCAAACAGCGGCTGGACGGTGGATCAGCTAGATTCCCTTATTGTTTAACGGCTTTATGGGGGTCTTTTTCAGGCGGTCGAATTGGGGATGTTTTCTTTTATAATCTTGATCGTTTTTACAGGATCCGCCGTATTTATTCCGCGTTTGGGAAGGTGGGAATGTCCTTTCATGGCGGTTTAATCGGTGTAATTATCGCCATGATCATTGGCATCGAAGATGCAAAAACGCAATTTCTGGGCGACAGCAGATTTTTATGGCACCGTTAATTCCGTTTGGTTTGGGGATGGGACGTATTGGTAATTTCATTAACCTTGAGTTATGGGGGCGTCAAACCGATGTGCCTCAGGCGATGATTTTTCCCAACGGATCCTCTGCTATTGCCACGCCATCCGTCCCAATTATATCGAAGCGGTGTTGGAAGGTTTGGTGTTATTCCTCATTCTCAATTGGTTTATTTCGTAAACCACGTCCAATGGGGGCCGTGTCAGGTTTGTTCCTAATGGGTTACGGCATTTTCCGTTTTATGATTGAATATGTGCGCGAACCCTGATGTGGAGCTTTACCTTGATGTCATAACGCGCGGTCAATTACTTTGCTTGCCAATGATTCTCGGCGGCATTTTCATTATGCTTTGGGGCATACAACAAAAGTGTGATGAAAAATGAAACAATATTTAGACTTGTGCCAACGCATTGTTGATGAAGGCGTTTGGGTAGAAAATGAACGCACCGGAAAGCGTTGCTTAACGGTGATTAATGCGAGTTTAACCTACGATGTGGCAAACAACCAATTCCCGTTGATTACCACCCGTAAAAGCTATTGGAAAGCCGCTATTGCGGAATTTCTAGGTTATATTCGCGGTTGATGACAACGCTGCCGACTTCCGCAAACTTGGCGCCAAAACCTGGGATGCTAATGCCAACGAAAAATCAGGCTTGGCTCAACAATCCGCACCGCAAAGGCACCGATGACATGGGGCGCGTATATGGCGTGCAGGGCAGAAGTTGGCGCAAACCGAATGGGAGAACATCTCGATCAGTTACGCAAAATCGTCAATAATCTCAGCAAAGGCATAGACGATCGCGGCGAGATTCTCACCTTTTACAATCCGGGTGAATTTGATTTGGGTTGTTTGCGCCCTTGCATGCACACGCATACGTTCTCGTTATTAGGCGACACCCTCATCTCACCAGTTATCAACGTTCCTGCGATGTACCGCTTGGCTTGAATTTTAATCAAATCCAAGTATTTACGTTTTTGGCGTTAATGGCGCAAATCAGCGGTAAGAAAGCCGGGCAAGCGTTCCATCACATTGTGAATGCGCACATTTATGAAGACCAGTTGGAACTGATGCGCGACGTACAATTAAAACGCGAACCGTTCCCGTCACCGCAGTTAGAAATCAACCCGGACATTAAATCCTTGGAAGACCTGGAAACTTGGGTCACGATGGACGATTTTAAAGTAACGGGCTACCAATGCCACGAACCGATTAAATATCCGTTTTCCGTATAACGAAAGTGCGGTCGTTTTTGGGACTGTTTATTTTCTTTTCCTTCCCCTCGCTTGCGGGGAAGGTGCCCAGAAAAGGGCAGGAAGGGGGCAAAATTCTCCCTACTTTTTGTCGTTCGTCTTCTAAACGGAGACAGAAAGGCTTTATACAATGAAAATATTTCAAAAATAACCGCACTTTAACCTCAAACCAAAACCATGACCGAATCCCCAAAACATCCTCGATGAAAAATTCATGCGCCACGCTTTAATGTTGGCGGACAAAGCCGAAGCCTTGGGCGAAATTCCTGTGGGCGCAGTGTTGGTGAGTACTGAAGGCGAAATCATCGGCGAGGGTTGGAATTTATCTATCATTGATTCCGATCCCACGGCGCACGCCGAAATTGTTGCTTTGCGTCAAGCGGGCAACGCTTACAAAATTATCGTCTGACTGAACGCCACGTTATATGTCACCCTTGAGCCTTTGTACTATGTGCGCCGGCGCGATTTTGCATAGTCGCATTAAGCGCTTGAGTGTTTGGCGCAGCCGATTATAAAACCGGCGCAGTGGGTTCCCGTTTTCATTTTTGATGATTATAAAATCGAACCATGTCATCGAAATTACCGGCGGCGTGCTACAACAAGAATGCAGCGAAAAACTCAGTGCTTTTTTCAAAAACGCCGCGCTCAGCAGAAAGAAGCAAAATTGGCGTCATCCTCTATTCAGGAGCAAACCCGAGGCATAAAAAGTGCGGTTGTTTTTGTGAACGTTTTTAATACTTCTCGTTAAATCCCTTGCAGAGTGGTACAATCGCCGGTCAATTTGATTCATCACAAGAGATAAGTTATGTCCCGTCAGAAAAGACCCGTCGCGCATGACGGATATTATGCCGACCCGTAAAACCGATAAAAACCGTCACCACCGCGTTCAGGCCGTCAGGCAACCCGTTATGAACTCGATGCTAAAGCGCGTGAAGAGAAGAAAAACGTAAACACAAAGGCTGGCTTCAGGCTCCCGCCACAGTGCGGTGGATGCCAAAACCGAAAACCAAGCGTTGGATGTAAAAAGATCCGCGTATTGGTAGCCGTAAAAAAAGTGCCGTTAATGGTGGAATTTGTCAATAAACCGGAAAAAGGTCAAACTATTCCGGTCCCGCAAACCGAATCAAAAGCTAAATTGATCCGATGGTGGAATTGGAACAATTGGAAAATAACGAATGTTTGAATCAATTATTGGATCAGTTGGATGAAGGCAAAAAATTATCTCGCCGAAGATCAACAATTTGTTGATGAGTGCTTGGCGCGTGTTGAACAATTGATGACCGAATTGGGTATTGCGGAAGAGGACGAAAACGACGAAGATTTATACCGCACTTTCGAGAAAATCGACATCAATCAATTCAAATAAACACCTTATTTATCTATGTGGAAGACAATTTTATTCATTGCGGCAGTTTGTATCATTGTGGGGATGGTCGGCTATGCCGCATATTTATTGCTTGCCTTGCAAAAAGCAAAAGAAGGCTTTGCAACAAGCCCGTCGAAATCGAATCAATCGCATTAAGGAAAGTATTGAAATCATTGCAAAAGCCATGTTGAACGGCGATTGCAACTTTTCCGAAGGCGTGTTGCGTCTGAAAAATGTTGTTAGAACCGGTGGGGATGAGTATCAAAAACTACGTTACCATGCTGCAGTTGTATGAAGTGGTGGAAGATATGCCGACCCATGAAGCGCGTAAATCATTAAAAAGAACGAACGTATGCGTTTGGATTTGCGCCGTGAAAGTGCCGAAGCGGAACTTGAAAAACATTAGTTGAGTTACGTCAGCTGTTGGCTGATATTGAAAAAGTTATAAAAATATTTGGGGAAGTTGAATGTCCGAAATTATTTGGGATTTGGCATTAATTCAGAAATATAATCAATCCGGCCCGCGCTATACGTCTTATCCGACCGCGTTGGAATTTAATGAAAATTATACAAACGACGATTTTATCGCCGCCACGCAACGTTATCCCGCCCGCCCGTTGTCTTTATATGTTCACATTCCGTTCTGTCACAAACTTTGTTATTTCTGTGGCTGTAATAAAGTGATCACCCGCCATCAGCACAAGGCGGATATCTATTTGGATTTTCTTGAAAAAGAAATCAAAGAGCGGTCGAAATTATTTACAAATCGTGTGGCGACTCGCGTGCATTGGGGCGGCGGTACTCCGACCTATTTAACGGAAGAACAAGCTGCCCGTTTAATGAATATGCTAGCGTGATCACTCAATATCGCCGAAAATGCAGAAGTGAGCATCGAAATGGATCCGCGTGAAATCGAGCTTTCCATGCTGGATCATTTGCGCAATATCGGTTTTAACCGTATTAGCATGGGCGTGCAAGATTTCAATAAAGACGTGCAAAAGCGGTAAATCGCGAACAAGATGAAGCATTCGTCAATGCCTTATTGATGCGCGCCCGTGAATTGCTTCCAATCTACCAATCTGGATTTAATTTACGGTCTTCCGTTGCAAACCGTAGAGAGCTTCATGTTTACGTTGCAAAAAGTGATTGAGCTTAATCCCGATCGTTTAAGTATTTTTAACTATGCTCACCTGCCAAGCCGCTTTGCCGGACAGGCGAAAATCAAAGACTGGCAATTACCAAAACCGGAAACCAGTTAGACATTCTGCAAAAACCATCCAAACCTTGGGAAATGCAGGTTACAAATTTATCGGTATGGATCACTTCGCCAAACCGGATGATGAACTTGCCATTGCCCAGCAAAAAAAGGCATTTTGCATCGTAATTTCCAAGGCTACACTACGCAGGAAGAATGCGATCTATTAGGGTTGGGCGTGTTCTGCCATCAGCCTGTTAGGCGACACTTATGCACAAAATCAAAAAGATCTGAAAACCTATTATGCTAACGTGGATGAAACCGGCATTGCTTTACACAAAGGCTTGGCCATGACGGAAGAAGATTGTCTGCGCCGTGATGTGATTAAGCAATTGATTTGTAACTTTAAATTAGCGTATGCCCCATTAGAAAAACAATATCACATTGATTTTAAACAACACTTTGCAGAAGATTTTGGCATTGTTAGCGCCTTTGGCAGCCGACGGTTTATTAGAGATTGGCGACGAGCAAATGGTTGTTTCCGCTAAAGGTCGTTTGTTGATTCGTAATATTTGTTTTGTGTTTCGACACGTATTCCCGCGCACAAGCAAAACAACAGCAATTTTCGCGGATTATTTAATTCATACTGATGGCGTGCATCTTCCGATGTGTGCCAGCTGGTTATCGTAGAATAGTTAAAGTGCGGTTGAAATTGCCAACAAATTTCAACCGCACTTTTTATTCTCTATTAATCGGCCAAATTCAATTCAAACACCGATTTCTTCGGATTCAATTTAAAGCCTTCATTTTCCAACAAATGATGTCGTTGAATGTCCTGTTCCACAGTTAAACGGGTGGATTGCGTGTAGCTGACGAACTCTTTTGGCTTTGGAGATCAGGGCGCCGTATAAACGTCGTTTTTGTGGCTGATATTACGCACGAAAAATATCCGTTAATTGCCAGTAGCGTTGCAGTTGCAATGAGGAAAGGCGAGGGTAGAGCTGAATGAAACCAACGGCTTTTGTCCTCATCTAACGCTAAGATACTTTCGCCAAAAACGGATTCGGTTGGTTAGAAAGGTTAGTGTGCGCTCGGGATTTTCCGCCATGCCGTGAGAAAGGCGATATTCTTCAAATAACGGCAGGAGAATGTCTAAATTCCATTGTTCTGCTTTTAAAAATTTTTATCATGAGGCAAATCGGTTATTTTTGTTAAATTTATACAGTAGATTGTATCTTTTTGACTCCAAAAATAATCATCTGTTGCAAAGAAAAATACGAACGATGATTTTTACCGAAAAGAGGATTTTTGTTATAGTAACTAGCAGTTTTTATTCAATCATATTAAGGAGAAACAAAATGGCTCGTCGTCCTTCGTTATGGGTAACTGGAAATTAAACGGTAGCAAAGCATTCACCGTGAATTAATCACCGGCTTAAAAGAAGAATTACACGGTGTGACCGGCTGTGATGTGGCAATCGCCCCACCGGTGATGTATTTGGCGGAAGCGGAAAAATTATTATCCGACTGCGGTTGCTAGCTGTGGTGGTGAAAAATATCATCCAATTAGGCGCACAAAACGTGGATGTGAACGTGAAAGGCGCATTCACCGGTGACATTTCTACCGAAATGTTAAAAGATTTCGGTGCGAAATACATCATTATCGGTCACCCGAGCGTCGTACTTATCACAAAGAGAGCGATGAATTCGTGGCGAAAAAAATTCGGTGCGTTGAAAGAAGCAGGCTTAGTCCCTGTATTATGTATCGGTGAATCTGAAGCAGAAAAATGAAGCAGGCAAAACCGAAGAAGTTTGCGCGCGTCAAATTGATGCAGTAATCAACCTGTTAGGGCGTAGAAGCCTTTCAACGGTGCGGTTATCGCTTATGAACCAATTTGGGCTATCGGTACCGGCAAATCTGCGACTCCGGCACAAGCGCAAGCCGTACACGCATTCATTCGTGGTCATATTGCGAAAAAAATCCCAAAGCGGTTGCTGATCAAGTGATCATTCAATACGGCGGTTCTGTTAACGATGCTAATGCGGCAGAATTGTTCACCCAACCGGATATTGACGGTGCATTAGTGGGTGGCGCGTCCTTAAAAGCCCCTGCCTTTGCGGTGATCGTAAAAGCAGCGGCAAAAAGCGAAAAACTAATTTTCATTTTGTCTTTGAGGGTCGGTGAATACCGACCCTTTTTCGTTTTCAGATTTCAGAAACTTCCGCCATAATGACCGCACTTTTTAACCTTAAATTAAAGGAATTTCTCATACAAACCAAAAGATGATGTTTTATATGCGCCGGTTGAGTGGGTTGATTACAGTGCGGGTTACACCGACATTCGTTATCACAAATCCACCGACGGCATTGCCAAAATCACCATCAATCGTCCGGAAGTGCGCAATGCTTTCCGTCCGCAAACCGTTAAAGAAATGATCACCGCTTTTTGCCGATGCTCGTTTTGACGAAAAATTGGTGTTATCGTGTTGACCGGTGAAGGTGAAAAAGCCTTCTGTTCCGGCGGTGACCAGAAAGTACGTGGCGATTACGGCGGCTATAAAGACGACAGCGGTGTGCATCATCTCAATGTTTTTGGATTTCCAACGTGATATTCGTACTTTCGCTCAAAACCGGTGGTGGCGATGGTAGCAGGTTATGCCATTGGTGGTGGCCACGTGTTACACATGATGTGTGATCTTACCATCTCCGCAGACAACGCCATTTACGGCCAAACCGGCCCGAAAGTAGGTTCTTTTGATGGCGGTTGGGCGCAAGCTACATGGCGCGTATCGTTGGTCAGAAAGCGCGAAATTTAAGGTTCTTATGCCGTCAATATAATGCACAAGAAGCATTAGATATGGGCTTAGTGAACACAGTAGTGCCTTAGCGCTGAGTTAGAAAAAGAAACCGTACGTTGGTGCCGGTGAAATGCTACGCAACAGCCCGATTAGCCTTTACGTTGCTTGAAAGCCGCATTAAATGCAGACTGCGACGGTCAATCTGGTCTTCAAGAACTTGCCGGCAACGCTACCATGTTGTTCTACGCGACGGAAGAAGGGCAAAGAAGGTCGCAACGCCTTCAATGAAAAAAGCGCGCCGGACTTCGGTAAATTTAAGCGCAATCTTAAGATAAAAGTGCGGTCGTAAAAATGTTTTTAAATCGACCGCACTTTCTGCCATTTCGCTTACACAAATATCTTCTTCTGTAATTGATATAGGTAAAGACAATGGATTTCGGTTTAACAGAAACAATGATTAAAAAATCGGTTGGCATTTGCGCCATTTTCCCAATGTTGAAACAGCGATTTTGTTTGGCTCCGCGCGGGAAGGGAAATTTTCGTGAAGACTCGGACATTGATTTAGCCTTAAAGGGTGATGGCATTACCGATGAAATGTTGCACGCCATTCAGCAAACCCTATCGCAAACTACCATTCCGTATAAATTCGATGTAGTCATTTATAACAAGATTACCGATCCGGCTTTACTGAACATATTCAACAGGTGGGCAAAATTTTCTATGAAAAGAAAAATTGCGCCATTCAACATCGTCACTATCAACTTTTCCGTTATTCCATTCCGGTAGATTCACAGCTGATTTTGCGCAATCGCTTTTTGAAAAAGCGCGAAGGCCTTTGCAAAAAGTGTGCTGTGGGCAAAAATGAAGGTTGGGGCGAAATTGCGCCGTTGCCGGAGTTTAGCCATGAAACCCAGACCAAGCTCAAGCCCAGCCATCGAATGGCTGGAAAAATGGGATCAATCCCGCAGTTGCAACGTGAAATTGGATTTAACGGCGGATTTATATCCTTCTGTGGCGTTCGGGCTCAGTTGTGCATTAATGGAAATGAAAGGTCGCTTGGATGATGAAGGCAATTATCGGACCGCGCCTTTATGTTATGGCGACCCGGATGAGCTTTTATGAACCGCTGGATCAAATGCAAGGTGAAAAAGTAGCGAAGCGTGAAAGTAGGCATGTATGAAGCCAATCGTGATGGCCTCATTGCCGACATGCTGTTAGAAGCGATTCCGGATTTGCAATTACGGCTAGATGCTAATCGCAGTTGGACGCCTGCTAAAGCGCAAATGTTTGCCAAATATGTGAAACCTGAGCATCGTGCGCGCATTCAATTTATCGAAGAGCCTTGCAAAACCCGTGAGGAAAGTCGTCAATTTGCAGCAGAAACCGGCATTAACATTGCCTGATGAAAGTGTACGCGAGCCTGATTTTCGTGTGGAAAAAGAACCGCACTTGGCGACGATTGTGATTAAACCGACCTTGGTGGGATCTATTGAGCGTTGTGCTGAGTTGATTGCTCAGGCGCACGCGTTAGGTATTAAAGCGGTTATCAGTTCCAGCATTGAAAGTAGCTTTCGGTTTAACTCAACTCGGCACGCATGGCGAAAACAATATACACCAAATGTTACGCCTGGATTAGACACACCTGATTTAATGGATTATCAAGTTGTTAGAACCTGGCCAGGGTCGGAGTTACCCTGTCGTCGGCTTGACTCGGAATTCGTGACCGAAGTCATTTTAGATTAAAAGTGCGGTCGTTTTTCTGGATGATTTTTATATGCGGCGTTTTTACAGATTAGACCAGCCGAAAGCGAAAAATCATTATAATGCGCGCAATAAAAAGGAATGTGATATGTCATCAAAATACAACATTTTGCCGTTAAATGGCCCGAACTTGAATATGTTGGGGTGCGTGAACCAACCCACTACGGGCATTTATCCTGGGCATGATAGCAGGCCAACATGCATCAAAATTGGCCGGGCCGCAGCTGTTGAATTAACGTTTTCAGGCCAATAGCGAAGAAAAAGCTTATTGAGACGAATTCATCAGAGTTTTGAAAAAGTCGATTTTTATCATTATTAATCCCTGCCGCTTATACCCACACCAGTGTGGCGTTGCGTGATGCCTTATTAGCCGTAGCAATTCCGTTTGTGGAAGTGCATTTATCCAATATTCACAAACGTGAACCGTTTCGCTCATCATTCCTATTTTAGCGATGTGGCGGAGGGGGTGATTTGTGGCTGTGGCGCGCAAGGTTACGAGTTTTGCTTTTTGCAATTTGCGCTGAATTATCTGGCAGAAAAAGTGAAAATTTAGCGAAAAATTGACGAAAAATAACAGAATTTTATCGCCAAAAATGATTATTTTCAGGTAATCTCGTGCGAAAAATTTAAAGTTATCTCAGTACCGCACTTTTTTCTAAAAAGTGCGGTTATAAAATTTGAGTCTTTTAGAAACAATTATGGACATTCGTAAAAATTAAAAAATTGATCGAACTTGTAGAAGAATCCGGCATTATGGAACTTGAAATTCCGAAGGGGAAGAGTCCGTTCGCATTAACCGTGGTTCTCCCGGCGTCTGTTCAATACACCGTACCAATGGCAGCGCCTGCACCGATTGCCAGCGCACCTGCACCCGGTAGCCGCCCCGGCTGCTGCCCCTGCACCAGCGTTGCCGCGTCGGTAGCGGAAGATGTCTCCGGCCATAAAAATCCGTTCTCCGATGGTAGGTACGTTCTACCGTAGCCCAAGCCCCTGAAGCAAAAGCCTTCGTTGAAGTGGGACAGCGTGAAAAGTGCGTGATGCACTTTGTATCGTTGAAGCGATGAAAATGATGAACCGCATTGAAGCGGACAAAGCAGGTGTGGTTAAAAGCTATTCTGGTAAATGATGGTGATCCTGTTGAATTTGACGAGCCGTTAATTGTTATCGAATACCAACATCTCAAAACCATAATTTAAGCAAAGAATGGATTTATTATGTTAGAAAAAGTTGTTATTGCCAATCGCGGTGAAATTGCACTGCGAATTTTTGCGCGCTTGCAAAGAATTAGGCATTAAAAACCGTTGCGGTGCATTCTACCGCCGACCGTGAACTGAAACACGTTCTGCTAGCCGATCAAACCGTGTGTATCGGCCCCACCAATCTGCCAAAAAGCTACTTAAATATTCCTGCCATTATTGCTGCTGCGGAAGTGACCGGCGCTGATGCAATTCATCCCGGGATATGGATTCTTCTGAAAACGCTGATTTTGCCGAGCAAGTTGAAAGCTCAGGCTTTATCTTTATCGGACCGACTGCTGATGTGATTCGTTTAATGGGCGACAAAGCATCTCGCCATTAACGCCATGAAAAAGCCGGTGTGCCTTTGCGTGCCGGGGGTCTGATGGTCCGTTAAGTTCTGACATTGCGAAAAATAAAGAAATTGCCAAAACGAATCGGCTATCCGATCATTATCAGCTTCCGGTGGCGGTGGTGGTCGGTATGCGCGTAGTGCGTAGCGAAGACGCTCTGGAAGAATCCATCGCAATGACGAAAAGCCGAAGCCAAAAAGCGGCGTTTAATCAACGACATGGTTTATATGGAAAAATATTTGGAAAATCCACGCCATGTAGAAACCAAGTATTAGCCGACACCCATGGTAATGCCGTTTATCTTGCTGAGCGCGATTGTTCCATGCAACGCCGCCACCAAAAAGTGGTGGAAGAAGCACCAGCGCCGGGTATCACCGAAGAAGTTCGTCGCGACATCGGTTCCCGCTGTGCCAAGGCTTGCGTGGAAATCGGTTATCGTGGTGCAGGTACGTTCGAATTTTTATATGAAAACGGCGAGTTCTATTTCATTGAAATGAATACCCGTATTCAAGTGGAACATCCTGTGACCGAAAATGATTACCGGCGTGGACTTAGTCAAAGAGCAACTACGCATTGCCGCAGGCTTACCGATTTCTTTTTAAACAGGAAGATATCAAAGTAAAAGGTCATGCGATTGAATGTCGTATCAATGCGGAAGATCCAAAAACCTTCTTGCCTTCACCAGGGCTAAAAGCTGCATCATTTGCATTCTCCGAGGTGGCTTAGGGTGTGCGTTGGGATTCTCATATTTATGCGGGCTATAGCGTTCCGCCACATTATGATTCTCATGATTGCTAAGCTCATTACTTACGGCGATACCCGTGACGTAGCGATTTCGTCGTATGCAAATGCGCTAGCCGAGACGATCATTGATGGTATTAAAAACCAATATTCCGTTGCATGAGCTAATTCTTGAAGATGAGAATTTCCAAAAAGGTGGTACCAATATCCACTATTTGGAGAAAAATTAGTATGCATGAATACATAAAAGTGTCAATAATAAACTTATTACAAAAAGTGCGGTAGAAATTTAAGCTATGTTTTTACTCGCCTTTTTAATTGCTTTTCAATAAAGGCGCGATGTCCGTTTATTGTAGTTACCGTGCAAGCGGTTATTTTCCACTTTGAGTTTAGTTTTAATACTGAGTGGTTTTTCGGGTATTTTTATACCATTTTCTTTTATCTTAAGGAGTATTTTTATGAGTCATTTTAAAAAGCTCAATTTCAAAAATTAAGTCTTATTGTATTAACTTCACTACTATTACGGCTTGTGGGAGTGGTGGAATGGAGGTAATTCTTCTGAGCAGCTACAGCAGCCACAGCCAAATAACAATGCTGTGGGGCAGCGTTAGCCTTTTTCAGTTAGCAATGATGGTGAATAAGTTATTAAACATCTTGCAATAACGGATTCAAATCTTGCCGAGTTAAATGTTGACGGACAAAAGATCAGTCTTAGTTCGGAATTAGATCAGCTAGTGTGTTGTCGTGATCATTCTGATTCTAGATTTGGTGTCATTAGTGGAAATCACGGTACTGATTATGCGGTTTTATTATGGAACCAACGAAGAAAAATGCCAATTAGTGGAACTGTTGACATTTGGGAGGCGCTGTCTCTGTTAGGGCGCCCTGAAAAATGTTGAAACAGGAAAAGCCCTCATTTAAAGTTGATTTCGAGAATAAAACATTAACGGGTACGCTTTAATGTTCCGAGATTTGCCATTGCAGTAGATGGCATATTGCAAATACTAGTTTTACCGGAACTGCAAATACCTAAAGATTCTGCAGTTTTGCCCGGTGTTGCTAAGGTAGAAGGAAAATTTTATGGTGATCAAGCCAAAAGAAATGAACGGGTTATTTTAACATCGATGATGGTACCTTTGGGTGGCGTATTTGGTGCCACAGAAACAAAATTAATCAGGTTTATTGATATTTTGGTAAAAAGCGAGCGTTAGCCACTATTCGCTTGGTTAATCTTCCATATAGCTCCCAAACTGCGCAAGGCGCGTTCATCATCAGCCCAACCGATTTTACTTTCACCCAAAGTTCCAGGTGTACTTTGTTATCAAACAAACGTTCCATGTTCAGGCGGGCTTCGTGCCGATCAGCTTTTTCACCCTTGCGTCCGATCACGATCTCTGACCATCACGTTCTACTAAAATTAAGCCGTTAATTTCGTAAGTGCCATGTTCGTTAACTTTAAATTGTTCACTCAACGGTACTCGGAGCTAAGCGCACTCTTCGCCCATAAACGCATAAGTCACGGATAATTTCGAGGCTGGCAAAACGTTGGGATGCGATCGGTGACATAATCTTCCGGGAAATGGTGAGTCACCGCGCAAAGATTTTCGTACGATCTTAACAGCGTCCAAACTATTCCCTTTTTCGGCAGACATCGGCACGATATCGGCAAAACTAAATTTTGGCTGTACCCTCGGTAATGAACGGCAGTAAGTCATCTTTGTTTTTGATGTTGCTCGATTTTATTGATGGCAAGTACTACAGGCACTTTGGTTTTGCGTAGTTTGTTTTAACACCATTTTATCGTCATCGGTTCCAATGAGTACCATCTACCACGAAAATCACTTCAAATCTCACATCAGTAATGGCACCACTGGCCGCGCGGTTCATTGCGGTTGATAGCACGTTTTTCTAGATGAAGCCCCGGTGTGTCCACAAACTTCTCTTTGGATATACCCCTTCCGTTTTTATACCGACAATACGATGGCGGGTAGTCTGTAGCCGTGCGCGATGTGAGCGATTTTCGTCCGCGATCGTGCTGAGCAACGTTGATTTCCCTACATTCGGGCGCGACTCCACGATAGCAATAAAGCCGCAAACAGGTTTTCGGCTTGTTGTTCTTGCTGTCATTTGATTTTCAACTCTTGAAGAATCTGTTCTGCCGCGGCTCGTCGCTTTACGGACGGCTGGAGCCTTTCGCCGATAAAAAGTAAGCGGTCATTATTTTCGAACGAAATGATCCACAGTAAATAATTGGTTATGGGCTTTCCCTTGAATATTCACGCTGGTTATTATAGGTTGGCACCGGCAGGCGATTGCTCTCGTGCGTCTCTGTAAACGGGTTTTGCGCATCTGGTTATCGCCCGGCTGGATATCTTTTTAACAATGGTTGGATACCAACGGGTGACAATTTCTGGTGGCATTGGCAAGGCTACTATCTCAAAGAAAATAGCACCATTAAGGAAGCCTCTACACAATCTGCCAAAATAGACTCACGACGAAAACCACCGCTTTTTAATTCGCCCTGGCCAAGGGAAAGATAATCGCCCAGTTGGAAATCACGCGCTAAAATCAGCAATGTCGGCTCACGGACCAAGGTTGCCCGCATTCGACTGAGCTCGCCTTCATTACACTTTGGGAATTGATGAAATAAGGCTCCGGCAATCGTTAAATTTAAAATTGCGTCACCTAAAAATTCCCAAACGTTCGTTATGTTTTATGTCCCGCATCAGGTGGGTGAGGGCTTGTTTAAGAAGCCCTTGTCTTGAAATTGGTAGTCAATTTTTCTGTTGTAAACGATCTCAAATTATCTGTTCGCATATCATTGAATTTTTGAAACAAACGTTCGGTACGAACACCTGTCGGCCATTCGTCCTGTTCTTTCTTTAAGCTAAGCTAAATGTAAGAGGCTTTGCTTCACAATATTTTGTTCCGGTACGAAACCAGAAACGGCTGTTCACTGTTGTTGCGGTTGTCACCCATAACAAAATAGTGTCCGGGTACAACCCATTGGGTGACATAATTGTCTTGTTTATCATAGGCTTTGGTAACGGAAGCCTTCGTATCGACTTTCCGGTGCCCAATGGATGTGGTGCGTGCATCACCGCTTTCAATTGTTTCAACGGCGACGGACCATAGACTATTTTACCGCTGTAATCACGCCCCAAATATAGCGAAAGCCATTCGGTTGTGGTTGGGTGTAGCAACTGATTTCGCAGTCGTTACATCCTTTTCCGTCTTTCCCATAAACAGGGTTAAGTGGCGATTCACATCATTATAGATCACGCGATCGCCGGGCAGCCTGATAACCCGTTTAATGTAATCTTTGCTTGGCTCTTCCGGTGCTTTTGAAAACGATAATATCGCCTCGTTCAGGTTGATTAACCTTGATTAGGTATTTTTGAAAGACAGGATCTTTAATGCCGTAATTGAATTTATTTACCAAAATAAAATCGCTGATGCGTAAGGTAGGTTCCATGGATGAAGATGGAATCTGAACGGTCCAAAAACAAAAGAGCGAATTATCAAGACGAATGCCAACACCGGAAATAAGGAGGAAATAAATTCAGAACTTTCGGAAAATCGGTTCGATTTTGTCTTCATCCGTTAATGTCTTGCCACTACGTTGTTCCAAACGGGCACTTGTCTGGCGCGTTTCGGGAACACCCCAAAGCGCAATAACACCAAACGGCACCGGAAAGTGCTGTGAAAATAATGAGCAAAATTGAAAAGGTATTAGGCAATTGAAAATGATCCAACAGTTTTCCACAAAAACCATATACCGACAGCGATTAAAATAATCGTAAATAAGTTCGACATGAATCGTCCTTTATTTGTCTTTTTCCTACGTGTAAGATAGCTAAAACGCTTCCTGCGGCACTTCAACGTTAGCCGAGTTGTTTCATCTGTTTTTACCTCTTTTGTTTTTGTAACAATTTCTTCTTACGGCTTACATCACCTCGCCATAGCATTTTGCCAACACGTTTTTACGCAAATTGCTTTCACGGTAGAACGAGCAATAATGTGGTTGCCGATCGCGGCTTGAATGGCAACATCAAATTGTTGGCGAGGAATCAGCTCGCGCATTTTTCCACCAATCTCACGGCCACGATACGGTGCGCTTGTCTTTGTGTACAATTAACGCAGCGCATCCACACGTTCGCCGTTAATCATAATATCCACGCGTACCATATCCGCTGCTTGGAAACGTTTGAAACCGTCAATCTAAAGAAGCATCAACCGCAGAAGTGGATTTGAGGCGATCGAAGAAGTCCAACACCACTTCGCCCATTGGAATTTTACATAGGTCAACGCCACCTGGTTGCCGTGGGATACACCATGTGGGTTTGTACCCCGCGCTTTTCTACACAAAGAGTGATCACGTTGCTCAAATAGGGTTTGTGGTAACAGCATGTTACATTCCGCAATTGGCTCACGAATTTCTGCGATATTGTTTAACGGTGGTAGTTTTCGATGGGCTATCTACATAAAGAACTTCACCATTGGTCAATTCGACTTCATAAACTACCGTCGGTGCGGTAGTGATTAAATCTAAATCATACTCACGTTCTAAACGTTCCTGAATAATTTCCATGTGCAACAGCCCAAGGAAACCACAGCGAAAAACCAAAGCCAAGTGCGGTGGAATTTTTCCGGCTCATAGAACAAGGAGGCGTCATTCAGACTTAATTTACCGGAGCGTCACGGAAGGCTTGCGTAATCGTCAGAGCTGATTGGGAATAATCCCGCGTAAATTGTGGTTTAACTTTTTAAAGCCTGGTAACAGAGCTTGCTGGATTATTGTGTTGAGTTAAGGTATCTCCCACCGGTGCACCTAAAATATCTTTTGATAGCACAGACTACCCAACCTACTTCACCAGCAGTTAATCACCGTAGTATCCACTCTGTTTCGAGTAAAATCCCCAAACGATCCACGCTATAAGATTGACCGGTGGACATCACTTTAATTTTGTCGCCTTTGCGTAACGTGCCGTTTTTAATACGCACCAAAGACACCACGCCCAAATAATTATCGAACCAGGAATCGATGATTAAGGCTTTGTAATGGTGCATTCGGATCACCCTTCCGGTGCCGGGATTTTTGCCACGATTTCTTCAAGCACATCGTCAATCCCTAAACCTGTTTTGGCAGAGCAACGCACCGCGTCAATGGCATCGATACTCCTACGATGTTTTCAACTTTCTTCCGCCACGCGTTCAGGTTCGGCAGCGGGTAAATCGATTTTGTTTTAAAAATCGGCACGACTTCCAAGTTCATTTCAATAGCGGTGATAACAGTTCGCCAAGGTTTGCGCTTCTACACCTTGTCCCGCATCCACCACCAATAACGCACCTTCACAAGCGGCAAGGGAACGGGACACTTTACAAGAAAAGTCAACGTGTCCCGGGCGTGTCGATAAAGTTGTTGATAGGTTTCGCCATCTTTGGCTTTTATAGTTCAGGTTACGCTTTGCGCTTTAATGGTAATTCCACGTTCACGTTCCAGATCCATGGAATCTAACACTCTGTTCGGCCATTTCACGGTCGGACAAGCCGCCACAAGTTTGAATTAAACGATCCGATAAGGTGGATTTACCATGGTCAATATGGGCAACAATAGAAAAGTTGCGAATATTCTTCATAACAAATAGTTTTTGCTCATTAAAAATCATTAAATTTAACTGGCGGATTGTACCTGAAAAGCACGGGAATCGCTAGAAAAGAAAAGGAAAAAGTGCGGCTGTCCAACGTTTTATAAACACAAACCGAATTCGCTTTGGGGTGTTTTTCATTCAACTTGAAATTATAGGCTTTCAGTGAAAGTACGGGTAATAACGTCGCGTTGTTGTTCCGGTGTTAAGAGTTGAAAACGCCAGCGTAACCGGAAACACGGATAGTTAATTGCGGGTATTTTTCCGGATGTATCACAGCATCTTCCAATGTTTCACGACGTAACACGTTTCACGTTTAAGTGTTGACCGCCTTCAACTTTTCAACGGTTGGTGCAACATGCACTGGTAACTCGCGGTATTCGATTTGACCTAATTCGCTTACTGCTACGATTTGATCTTCCGCATAATCACCTTTTTGCACATAAACAACGTCTTCACCTTTTTCACTGTCCAACAACCAGAAAGAGTTTAATAGATTGTCGTTAGCTGCTTTGGGTAATTTGAATACCTTTAATCATAAAATGCCTCCTAAAGTTTGCGCTTTTGTGTTATTAATCGAAAACTGAGACGGATTTTTATCAAATAATTTTGAAGTTTTCAAATAAATTTTGAGATAGAACCAAACTCTAATTATATTTTGGAGGTATTTGATTTTAATCAATGATATTCTGAAGTTTAGTTTGTCTAATTTAACAATATAGATACATTTTCGTTACCATTGAGAAGCTAAATGGGTAACTTATGACTATGAATTTTGCCCTTAGTGTTCTTTATAATTTCGCTCAATTCAAAATTGATTGGGATCGCCATGATGAAAACTTGGACAGATGTTATCGGACAAGAAAAACAGCAGCCTTATTTTCAGCAGGTTTTGCAGCGTGTATCATGCTGAACGGGATGCGAGCAGTTATTTACTCCGCCGGCGCATGATGTGTTCTAATGCGTTTTAAATTGACGGAATTTGATCAAGTAAAAGTGGTGATTTTAGGGCAAGATCCCTTACCACGGGCCGAATCAGGCGCATGGTTTGTCCTTTCTCCGTCAAACCGGGCGTGAAGCCACCACCATCGTTGCTTAATATGTATAAAGAACTTTGTCCACCGATATCGCCGATTTTCAAATTCCGAATCACGGTTACTTAGTGGAATGGGCGCAGCAAGGCGTGTTATTGCTCAATGCGGTATTAACCGTAGAGCAGGGTTTGGCACATTCACACGCCGGTTAGGCTGGGAAATTTTCACCGATAAAGTCATTGAAGCCTTGAATCAACATCGGGAAAAATCTGGTGTTTTATTGTCGGGGTAGTCCGGCACAAAAGAAAGGACAATTTATTGATCGTCAGCGGCATTCGTGTTTTAACATCGCGTGCATCCATCGCCGTTATCGGCACATCGATGGCTTTTTCGGTTGCCGTCATTTTTCTAAAGCAAATGCGTTACTTTACAACAACATCATATTGAGCCGATTCATTGGCAATTAAGATGCGATTTTAGCTTTATATGTACTGATTAGAAAGGATTGTTTATGTTAGCTATTATTTCTCCTGCGAAGACATTGGATTTTGAAAAAGCGCAGCACCCTAAAAACTCCCGGAATTTTTCAACCGCACTTTTGACGCAGAGCCAACAGCGCTATTGGATATTTGCTCGCGAACTTACCCGGCTAGAAATTGCATCGTTAATGTCTATCAGCGACAAACTGGCAGGCTGAACGCGGCGCGTTTTTGCCGAATGGCAACACACACATAACGAACAAAAATGCCAAAGCTGCCGTTTATGCGTTTGAGGCGATGTTTACACCGGCTAGACATTGAATCGCTAGCGTGATGATGACGTGTTATTTGCTCAACAGCATTTGCGCATTTTTGTCCGATTTATATGGATTGTTGACGCCTCTCTGATCTTAATCCGGCCTTACCGTTTGAAATGGGCACAAAATTGGCTAAATCCTGAAAGGCAAAGACTTGTATGCTTTCTGGCAGGGTGTTATCACTCCTGTTTTGCAACAAGCGATTGATGAACAGATGGCGTTTTAATTAATTTAGCCTCTGATGAATATTACAAATCGGTGCAAACCGAGCAAAAAGTTAAAATGCGCAGATCATCAAACCGATCTTCTTAGATAATAAAAGCGGACAGTATAAAGTGATTAGTTTTTATGCTAAAAGCTCGCGGGTTAATGTGTCGCTATTTAATTCAGCAAATCGGGTTAGCTGAAGTGGAAGCAGTTGAAAGCATTTGATTTCGGCGGCTATTGGTTTGATAGCTGCGCTTCTACAAACACGGAATTTGTCTTTAAACGGGATTTGGTGGATCGCATGATACACTCGTCATTTTGACGCACTGTCGGCTTGCGTCAGTCAGCCGCTAGCATCGCGACTCGACAAACGCGTAACACATATAAGAAAACCTATCATTTGGCGACAGAGTCAGGATCTGGCTCGGTCGTGCGTTACTTTTACGTGTTACCGGCAGAAAATACACAGCACTGGCAAAGTGCGGTGGAACTTTTGCTGAGATCGTAATAAAACAAAAATCGCACCTTGCAGGAACGTATTGATTGGCGTAAACAAGTTTATACCAATAGTGGTGTGAAAAATTTCCACGTTATATGACAAGAAAAAGACACCCTTTGTATTCATGTGATTTTATGAACCCACCTGCGGGAAAATAAAAATTGGCAGGTAGATGTCGCAAAGGCATGAATGCTGCCGTATTGGTGGATTTGTGCAATATCAATATTCCCGTAAAAAGATCCCAGTGCATAAATTCACTAACATGAGCAATAAGAAAGTGCTTAACCATTTGAAAAATATCTGATTGATAAAGAAATCAACAAGCTCGGCAAGGCGATTGGCGTTAGGATGTAAACATTAATGGTAGAACTGTCGCTTATTCCGCACAGGTAGCCTTATTTTGCCATTATTACGGCGTTTAGCTTAATCATTGTGAAAGGTGTTGCGTGGTGGCAAAACCGGTTCGGTGAGTATGTTGGCCTCGATCACCGATTCCATGTTGGACTTATTGGCTTTTATGAGTATGTTGATCTTTGCGGTTTGCATTGATGCCCGGCGGATCACAACCACTCTTTGGTCACGGCAAGGCAGAATCGCTGGCTTCATTGGTGCAGAGCTGCGTTTATTTCCGGCTCGGCGATTTTCTCTATATTACAAGGTATTCATCGTTTTAATTCTCCGCAAGCATTAAGCAATACGGCTCTTGGGTATGGCGGTAACGGTGTTTTCAATTTTTGCCACCTTATTATTGGTGTGGTATCAGGGACGCGTGATCGAAAGCAACGGACTAGCCGCATGATTAAAAGCGGATCGGTTGCATTATCAAAACCGACTTTGCTAATGAACGTGTCCATCCTGATTTCATTAGGTTTTGAGTGTCTAGCGGCATTTTATTAGCGGCGCATTTTTGCGATTTTAATTTCCCTTTATATTTTATTGAATGCCGTTAAAATGCTGTTTGAATCCGTGCAATTGTTACCTTGATCAAAATGTTAGCCGGAAGATGAAATTGGTTTTGCTTAGTCGCGTTACATAACGAAATTGCCAAGATCCACGGGTGCTCGGTTTTCCATGCTTTTACGAACCGTCGTTCTGGGGCTATTCGTTTTATTCAATTCCACGTGAATTGACTGATGAGCTGTCTTTTTATTGAAGCCATGACATTGCTGAACATTTAGAAGATTGCCCTGTGCAAGACTTTTTCCGCGTAGTGATATTGTGATTCATCCCGGAACCCACATTTGTTGTGCAACAGGAAATGCAGTCAGGCAAAAAGTGATATAATTCATATATTTTAAAATCAATCATCTTACATTTTTAAACTTTATAGGAATAAATTCATGATCAAAAAATTGCAGTGCTAACCAGCGACGGAGATGCTCCGGGATGAACGCGGCAATCTGTGTGGTAGTGCGTGCGGTTTGAGTGGAAGGATTGGAAGTTCTATGGTGTCTATGATGGTTACCATGGTTTGTATCACAACAAGTCAAGCAATTAACCCGCTATAGTGTGTCCGATATGATGAATCGTGGCGGCACATTCTTAGGTTCAGCCTGTTTCCCGGAATTTAAAAACCCTGAAGTGCGCGCCAAAGTGCTGATATTTTACGTTCTACGGCATTGACGCCTTAGTGGTTATCGGCGGGACGGTTCCTAGCATGGGGCAAAATTGCTTTACCGAAGAGAACACTGGTTTCTGCGTGATTCCCGGCACTATTGATAACATGTTGCAGGCAATCACGACTCATAGGCTATCAAACCGCCTGCAAACACGCGGTGGAAGCTATCGACCGTTTACGCGATACCTCAAGCTCCCACCAACGTATTTCCATCGTTGAAATCATGGGGCGGCATTGTAGCGACTCCCTGTATCATTTTCCGGCATCGCTGGCGGTTGTGAATACATCGTGGCTCGGAAGTGGAATTCAACCGTGAAGAACCGTTCGCAAATCGAACGTAGTATCATCAAAGGTAAACGCCACGCTATCATTGCTATCACCGAATTAATTTGTGATGTTAATGAGTTAGCAAAAAGAAATTGAAGCGCGTGTTCATCATGAGAAACTCGTGCAAATCACATTCTTTGGGTCATATTCAACGTGGCGGCTCACCTTGTGCCTTCGACCGAATTCTCCTAGGTTCCCGCATGGTGCGTATATGCTATCGACTTGTTGCTAAGGCAAAGGTGGATACGTGTAGGTATCCAAACGAACAATTGGTTCACTGACGATATCATCGATGCCATCAATAATATGCATCGCGAATTTAAGCAGATTGGTTTAAAAATGTTCAAACGTTTAGACTAAGTCATCCGTCAGTGAAAAGTGCGGTCAAAAACAGTGAATTTTTGACCGCACTTTTTATTGTTCCGCGTAGGCTTCTTTAAACCCTAAACGTCATTTCTAGTCTCTCCGTTTCCAATAATATCAACACTTCATAATGCGAGGTATGCGGGAACATATCGAACAGTTGGATCCAGTTGATAATGGGTCAGAGATTGTAAGTCTTTGCCCATGGTTTCGGCGTTACAGCTGGAATACAGGATAAAGTGCGGTCGCATTTGATTGAGAAATTCGGCGAGCGATTTGACCAATGCCGCGACGAGGGTGGGTTGACGATAACCAAATCCGGTTTGTCCGCTTGTGCCAAGGCAAAAAGTTGCCGCATCTAGCGATTGAAAATGAAACCTGCTTCTCCAAGCCGAGTTGTTGGCGGATAGTTTCGCAGCGGCAATGGCAGAAGCGGAGATTTCAATGCCGGTGAGGTGAATTTGTTGAGCCGAGTTCTCAGTTTGCAATGCTTTCAAAGCAATGTAGCCCAAAACCACCCACACCACAGAACAAATCCCAAAGTTGACGAATAGGGCAGGTCTTTTATCCATTGTTGCGCCGTGCCGTATAAGCCCTTTTCAGCAACCGATGGGTTCGTTTGAAAGAAGCCTTGTGGGCGAATAAAAAGCGGAATCTGATTAAAACCTTTCGAGTAAGGTGTGTTGTTCCGTCAAGAAAAATCTTTTTCACCCTTCCAAAATCGCGGCATTTTGCGGCTGGATATTCGACGCTAATGACGGCAAGTTGCGGCAATTTTTGACGCAACCCCGCCAATTCACGCTGAATCAACGGCAATTTGCTTTTCCGAACGTAACACAAAGCGCAACATGAGTTGGTGACTGTGTTGGCTTTCCGTGATGTAGAAAGATGTTTTCAATTGCACCTTTTGTCTTTGCCACGTTGTACGGCACAAGACCTGGCGCGGGCGATGAAAATCTTTGAGAATGGGAAAGATGGCTTTGGAAACGTTGCGGATAGAGCGGACAATCACATAAATCTACCGCACTTTGTGCGCATGCTAACGGATTCGGCAAGATGCCGAGGATCGGGCGTTCTACTGCGCCACTCACCACCATTTTCGCTTTGTTGCGAAACCCTGGGCAAATATGGCGATTGAAAAGGGCTCAAACCACGTTAAATGAGATTCATCCAAACCCCGCAGTTGCTGTTGCAGATGCGCGGTGTTCCAGTTGAGTGGCGTAAGGCTGCTCGAGCCACTGACAAGAGCGGCAGTCACCCCGCTGGTAATGTTCGAGCGAATCATGCTAGCGTATATCCTAATCTTGGTCGCCAGCCATTGCTGTTGCAAGTGCGGTTAGTTTTTGACGATTTTCCAACCAACGTGGGGCGCATTCCAGTTCCGACCAAGGTTTTACGTTTGAATGCCTGCAGACGCTGTTGCCGCAACAAAGGACCAATCAAGACAGTTTGATTGTCCTCCTACGGGCGCCGTCGGCATAGTTTCACGTTCAGGTTGCTGTGCGGTTGTTTTTCCGAGAGTTTTAAGTTGTCCAATACTTGAATCACACCGTCCCGTTCATTACAAAAGCAACAACAAATCACACCGGCGCTCAGCGCTTGCTCGCTGCGTGCCACAAAAATCGCCCATGAATCCCGCCTCCTTTCATGCCGAGATCGTCAGAGAAAATGGCGCCGTTGAAATTTAGTTGAGCGGCGCAAGACGTCCTGTAACCAATATTTGAGCCACTTGCCGGTTGGCTGGTCGCATTGCGAATAAATCACATGTGCCGGCATGATGGCTTGCAGCAGATTTTCTGTTCGATAAGTTGTTGAAGGGCTGAATATCGTGATTGAAAAATGTCTCCTGGCTCGCGTTCGTCAGTAAGGCGCTTTCCAAAGTGAGAGTCAGCAATCACATGCCCATGCCCCGGAAAGTGTTTCTCCTCGTCGCGGCCATGCCGGCTTGGCATACCGCGAATGAAAATTAGCCGCCAAATCCACCGCACTTTTACTTGGCAACCAAAACTGCGATCGCCGATGGCTTTGCATTGCGTCCCAGATCCAACACGGGCGCAAAAGCTCAAATCAATATCAAGTGCGGTCATTTTCGCCGCCATTTGCCAACCGGCTTCAAATGCCATCTTCCGTTGTTGAACAGAGATCTTCAATCAGTGCGCATTGCAGGAATTGGGTGAAGCTGCCGCCGAAAACGCTGTACCTGACCGCCTTCTTGATCCACGGTAATCAGGCAAGGGCTGCACTTTTGTCGCACGGATTGAATCAACGCTTGCAATTGAGCGCGATTCGTGAAAGTTTTCGACTAAATAAAATTAACCCGGCAACCAAGGGGTGTTCAGCAGTTCAATTTCTTCCTGCTCAAGGGCGTAAACCGGCTAAATCAATGAGTAAGGTGGACATAGGGTGTTAGTTCAAAACGTAAATATAAAAGCGGTAGTTCACGCTATCGGCGCTAGGGCGGGTAAGTCGTGAGACATTTGTTTTTGCTCTGGTTGCAATGACAGGTGGTGCCAAGTCGGTTGTTCTTGCGACGTGGTAACCCCGTTTTTGTCTATACCAAACAGGCGTAAGCCGTTTAAAGATTGCTCGGTTTTTATTTTTCACCCACGCGCTATCGGTGTCTACCCCTCGCATCGGCAACCGCCGTTACAGGCGCTTCGATATTTAGGATTGGGCTTTTGCGTCCCTAATAAAGGTCGGCACTTTGCGCTGCATCGCGGTTAAAAGTGCGGTCACAAAAAGAGAGAAAATAGACTTTTTCATTATTTATCCAGCATCTTGCCGAGAGGTTCGCCACCTACAAAGGTGCATATGTAAATGGAACACTTCTGTCCGCCGTGTTTGTTGCGGTTGACGATCAAACGATAACCGTCTTGCGCAATGCCTTCTTGTGCGGCGAGTTTGGCGGCAACGGTAAAACAAGCGACCTAATGTCACTTCATCTTGTTCGGTCACATCATTTACGGTTGGAATGAGCTTGTTGCGGAATGATCAAAATGTGTGTCTGCTTTGCGGTGAAATATCACGAAAAGCGGTAACCAGCCCATCTTGATAGACGATATTGGCGGGAATTTCTTTGCGAATGATTTTGCTGAAAATGGTTTCTTCTGCCATGGGGTTCTCCTTAAAAACATTGCATTTTGTGACCGCACTTTTTAGCAGAAAAAACAGTTTAAATAGCAATTTATGCATGAATGTTTGGGACATTTCTCCCTTAAAGGTGTTACTCCTATCTCAGTATTGACAAAAGAACAAAGTTCTTCCTGAAAACCAAGAAATATTTTTACTTTGCTATGGAAAGAAAATATAATTAACAAAAATTATAAATTTTCAATTTTTAAGGTTTTTGCTGCTATGCAGTGTAGTACCACGCTGTAAGTTAACGTATTTACGAGTCAAAAAAGTTATAAAAAGGAGATTTTGAAATGGATACCGAAACTTCCAAAACAACTTGTATGGTCTCTCCAGCAGAAATAGCCAAATCGGTGAAGATGTAGATGTATATAAAGCATCTAAAAGACAGATTTTATCATTTTTCTCGGCAATTCCGGCGGGCGCGTTTTATTGCTTTTAGCGTCGTTTTTATACCACGACACAAACGGGGAATGTAGGGTGCTTCGTGGGCTTAACCAAGCTGGTCGGTCGCGGGATTGTGTTCTCGTTGGGTGTGATTATGGTTGTTGTCTGTGGTTCTGAGTTATTTACATCTTCCACGATGACAACGGTAGCAAGGGCCAGTGGCCGAACTTTTCAAATGCTGCGAAATTGGGTAGTGGTTTTACTGTGGTAATTTCGTCGGCGCGATTTTTATTGTTTCTCGTTATTTGGTTTTCAGGTCAGACAATGGCGGCCAATGGGCAGTGGGATCTTACCATATTAATACCGCCCAACACTAAGATCTCACCATATGTGGTTTGAAGCTTTTTGTTTGGGTATCTTGTGTAATATTATGGTGTGTGTGCCATTTGGATGACTTTACAGCAGGAAAAACATTGACAGATAAAGCATTCATTATGATTTTTTGCCGATTGCTTTGTTTGTTGCGATCAGGATTTGAGCACAGTGTGGCGAATATGTTTTATGATCCCAATGGGCATCATTACTGCACACTTTAGCTCACCGGAATTTTGGCAAGCAATTAATATCGATCCTCAACAATTCGCGGATTTAGATCTTTATCATTTGTGGTGAAGAATCTAATCGAGTGACGTTAGGAACATTGTTGGTGGTGGTTGTTGTATTGCGATTGACCCTGTGGTCAATTAATCGATCCTCATTAATCGGTTTTAGTCTTAGGGAAGGAAACCAAAGTCGTTCGTTTTCCTTCCTAGAAAAGGTTTATTCTATCAATAATCTAAAAGAGGAATGTTATGACTCAATTAACAGAAGCTCAACAAAAGGCTTGGGAAGGTTTTGTCGGTGGAGATTGGCAAAAATGAAGTTAACGTACGTGACTTTATCCAAAAACTATACGCCGTATGAAGGAGATGAATCTTTCTTAGCTGATGCAACGCCAGCAACAACAGCGTTGTGGGATAAAGTAATGGAAGGCATCAAAATCGAAAATAAAACGCATGAGCCGTTAGATTTTTGATACTGATAACCCGTCAACCATCACCTCACAAACCAGGCTATATCAACAAAAAGAATTAGAAAAATCGTTGGTCTTCAAACCGATGCTCCATTAAAACGCGCCATTATGCCATTTGGCGGTATCAAAATGGTTAAAGGTTCTTGCGAAGTTTACGGTCGTCAATTAGATCCAGAAGTAGAACATATTTTTCACCGAATATCGTCAAAAACCCATAACCAAGGTGTGTTTGATGTTTATACACCGGATATTCTTCGTTGCCGTAAATCAGGCGTGTTAACCGGTTTACCGGATGCGTACGGTCGTGTCGTATTATCGGTGATTATCGTCGTTTAGCCGTTTATGGTATCGACTATTTAATGGCTGATAAGAAAAACAATTCAATTCACTACAAGCAAAAGAATTAGAACGTGGTGAAGACATTCAAGCGACTATTCAATTGCGCGAAGAAACTGCCGAACAACATCGTGCATTAGGCAAAAATTAAAGAAATGGCGGCTACGGTTACGATGTCTCCAACCCGGCTACCAATGCACACGAAGCCGTTCAATGGACTTACTTTGCTTATTTAGCGGCTGTGAAATCACAAAACGGTGCGGCGATGTCCTTCGGTCGTATTTCTTCCCTTCTTAGACATTTATATTGAACGTGATTTGAAAAACGGCAAAACTACCGAACAAGAAGCACAAGAATTAATCGACCACTTAGTGATGAAACTTCGTATGGTACGTTTCTTACGTACACCTGAATACGATCAATTGTTCTCCGGTGACCCAATGTGGGCAACCGAAACCTAGGTGGTATGGGATTAGATGGACGTACATTAGTCACCAAAAACAGCTTCCGTATTTTTACACACCCTATATACCATGGGTCCATCTCCAGAACCAAACTTAACCATTCTTTGGTCTGAAAAATTACCTGAAGCGATTCAAACGTTTCTGTGCCAAAGTGTCTATTGATACCTCTTCCGTACAATACGAAAACGATGATTTAATGCGTCCGGATTTCAACAGCGATGACTATGCTGATTGCTTGTTGTATCCCCAATGGTGGTGGGTAAACAAATGCAATCTTTGGTGCGCGTGCGAACTTGGCGAAAAACCTTGTTATACGCAATCAACGGCGGTATCGATGAGAAAAACGGTATGCAAGTGGGTCCGAAAACTGAGCCAATCAAAGATGAAGTACTTGATTTCGACACTGTGATGACCCGCATGGACAGCTTCATGGATTGGTTAGCAACACAATATGTGACCGCATTGAATATCATCCACTTCATGCATGATAAATATGCTTATGAAGCAGCATTGATGGCATCTCCATGATCGTGATGTTTATCGCACCATGGCTTGTGGTATTGCTGGGCTTTTCGTTGCTGCTGACTCTTAGCTGCAATCAAATATGCGAAAGTGAAACCAATTCGTGGCGACATCAAAGATAAAGATGGTAATGTTGTGGCTTTCTAACGTGGCAACCGACTTCGAAATCGAGGCGAATATCCGCAATTTGGGTCACAACGATCCTCGCGTAGATGACATCGCGTGTGACCCTAGTTGAACGTTTCATGAAGAAAATTCAAACCCACAAAACTTACCGCAAATGCAGACTCCGACACAGTCTGTACTTACTATCACTTCTAACGGTGGTATATGGTAAGAAAACAGGTAATACACTCGGACGGTCGTCGCTCTGGCGCGCTATTCGGACCGGGTGCGAGACCCAATGCACGGTCGTGACCAAAAAGGTGCGGTAGCGTCTTTAACTTCTGTGGCTAAATTCACCATTTGCTTACGCGAAAAGACGGTATTTCTTTATACCTTTCTCCATCGTACCAAAAATGCGTTAGGTAAAGAATACGAAGCACAAAAACGTAACTTTGGCAGGTTTAATGGACGGTTACTTCCACCATGAAGCAGAAGTGGAAGGCGGTCAACACTTGAACGTCAACGTGATGAACCGTGACGTTGTTAGACGCCATGGAAAATCGGAAAAATATCCGCAATTAACCATTCGCGTCTCCGGTTATGCGGTGCGTTTTCAACTCTTTAACCAAAGAGCAACAACAAGACGTTATCACCTGTACATTTACACAAACAATGTAATTTTGTGATAAAACTATGTAATATTTCAGCCGCTATCAAGGTAAGTGGTCTGATTTTTAGGACATATCCATTTTACGAACGTTAAAAAGTCACTCAAAAAACACTTTACGAAAACGACTCGCACTTTTAACGATACCATGGCAAATTATTGAGGGATACATGTCAGTTGTAGGAAGAATCCGCTCTTATATTTATAAGATGTATCAGACTTTTTAGAAAGAAACCTCATTATCTATTCCTTTTTAGTATTGATACTTATTCTGTTCTGGTATGGAAATCACTCAACTTCCTTACATTGGTGCATTGTTATTTCTCCCTGATGAGTTAAATGTCAGTCAATGAAATTCTAGATATATTAACTCCCGTGCTATTATTGCTTTTCATATCTTTTTATTCTTTTCATATGCGATGGTCCGAAGTTAGAAGGGTAGTGTAAGACATAATATAAATACAGTTATTAATTTTTCATTGTTGAGTAAGGTTATAACTTTTTAACAGTTTTATTTTTACCCTTTATCAAAAATCTTTTTATAGGTTCTAATATTAATCACAACAGTCATTGATGTTGTTGGCTATTCATCTGGGCATTTTTCCTAATTTTGAGAATGTTGTATTTGCAGTTTCTTTAATTATTCAAGTTGCATTTGTTGTTTTTATTGAATATCTTTCTTTTGTATTCTTATCTAATTGAATTTCAAAGATTAATGAGGGGTAAGAAAACGAGTGTATATCGGTTTTTAGGTATGTTGTGTTTTTTATTTATAATGGCTAGTAATATAAATCTATCCATGATTACATTTGAACGGATACAATTTCTTTTTCTGATGATAAAAATGCTAAAGAAATTAAAGAACTTTTTATTGGTTACATCATATAATGAAATACCTAATAGGTGTAGACATTTGTTAAATGTTTACGGTAACAGACAAAAAGCCTTATTGTCGTTTATTGATATAAATTTAGCATCTATTTATATTGTAGATGATGATGTATTTATTAATGAGTCCTGTAAATAATATCGGAGATATAATGTCAGTGTGTAGGGAAGAATCCACTCTTATGAATCTTGCGGCACCGTTGATGGCCGGGCATTCGTTTTATTCTGTTTTTGCAAGGCTGTTTAATGCGTTGCAAGTATGCCGCCATAACCGCGATACTTTGGGATTTACACGGCGGCAAAAGAAGTCACCGTGGAAGAATTAATGAAAGAAGTGGTGAGTTATCGTCATTTTATGAATGCTTCGGCGGTGTGACGGCCTCCGGTGGTGAGGCGATTTTACAGGCGGAATTTGTGCGAGATTGGTTCCGTGCCTGTAAAAGAAGGCATCAGCACCTGTTTGATACCAACGGCTTTGTGCGTCATTATGATCATGTCATTGATGAACTCATGGATGTCACCGACTTAGTGTTGTTAGATTTGAAAGAACTCAACGACGAAGTGCATCAAATTCTTATCGGTGTACCCTAATAAACGTACTCTTTGAATTTGCCAAATACCTGCAAAACGTAACCAACGGGTATGGGTTCGCTATGTGGTAGTACCGGGTTATACGGATTCCGATAATGACATACATTTATTGGGAAAATTCATTGAAGGCATGACCAATATTGAAAAAGTGGAGTTGTTGCCATATCACCGCTTAGGCGCGCATAAATGGGTGCAGCTATGGGCGAAAAATACGAATTGGAAGACGTAAAACCACCGACAAAAGAATCCTTAGAGCACATTAAGACTATTCTTGAAAGTTACGGTCACGTTGTTAAATATTAATCGGAATAACTATTGTCTGAGCTGAAAAACTGATGGCGCGCGTTTCCTAACGCGTGCCTTTTTATTTTATATCAATGTATTACAAGCACAGTCTAGAAAGTGTGTGTCCAAGTGAAATCTAACAAGTGCGGTCAAAAACACTTATGACCGCACTTTTCTCAAAAATAAACCCTTTTCCTCGTTTACGCTACCTTTAAAAGCGCACTACAATAGCCACTTAACCCCTCTGTTTTTATAAGGAGTCCCATGCGCTACATTCTCATCGCATTATTTTTTTATGGAGCAGTTCTTTCGTTGCCGGTAAATACACCTACACCATGTTGGATCCGGTGTTGATGGTGCAATTACGGTTATTAATTGCCACCGTGATTGTAGTTGCTGATGTTTATGCGCTGTTTGGAAACGTGTACCAAAAAGAAGTACGTCCGCAAGTGTGGTGGCTCGGATTTTTTGAATTACCCTGCGATTTTTGTTGCAATTTATTGGGTTAAGTCACACTTCCGCGTCCAGCGCCTCAACCATGCTAGGGTTGGAGCCTTTTCTTGGTGGTGCTTATTGGGTATTTTTCTTTGGCGACAAAGCCAAAACACATCACTGGATTTTTGGTTTGATCGCATTTCTCGGCGTGGTCATGTTGATTTATGGCGGCGAAGAAACGGGTAATATCAGCCTGTTCGGGTGTAGTTTTGGTGTTGCTTTGCCGGCGTGGTATTTGTTCGTGCTTGCGTTGGACGCAAAAGTTATCGTACAATTAACTGCGCAAGTTTATACCACCAGCAGCATTGTGTTTTGGCATGATAACCTGTATTCCTTTCACCCTTTGGCTTACCGAAAGCTGGCAAATTCATTGGAATTGGCAAGGTGTTGCAGGTTTGCTTTATATTGGTATCTGGTTGCAGTTGGTTGGCGTATTATTTGTGGAACAAGGGGATTAATAGTGTGGACTCCAATCTCAGCGGGGATTTTGGTTTCTCTAGAACCGGTATTCGCTAATATTTTTGGCCATATTATTATTGGGCGAAAAACATGTAGCCCATTGTCTTGGCTGGGAATTTTAGCGGTAATCGCCACCACACTACCCCTTGCAGTGTTTATCCGCGTTTAATTCGACGCGTAGGCTAACAAAAGATCAAGAAACCGACCGCACCTAGTGCTTGAATATCAAAGTGCGGTCGGTTTTTGTTATTTTTATTGCACCAACATCAATCCCTATGCAACCTTTATCGGCTAACATTAAGTCGGAGCGCCGAAGGTGAACGGGTAATTGTTGGATGAGGTGTTTTCAAATTTTACTAAAATGGACACTTTGCCGTTGATTAATACGCTGTCCTTCCAACCGATTTCACTTGCTTCTAAGGCCTTGCCATTGACAGATTCAACAATAAATTTGGCACCTCGAATGGCAAAGCCTACAGGTGAGGATGCGCTGAGGTCCAACGTTCCACACCGCCTAATTTGGCGGAAACATCCAAACGGCGCGGGTCTAAGCGATTTTTGATTGATGGTGGCGTTGCCGACATCAATATGAAAAAGCGCGTTCTTGTTGAACTTTAGTCGATAATAGGCTCGGTGCGTCTGTGTTAAATTTCCACGTTTGTTCTTTTTTCTCAAAAGCACCGGCGAGACCTTCCGGACGTAATTCCAAAATGGTGTTATCAATTAATTCACCATCAGAACCAAAAGAAGTGACTGATTTTATCTAAAATGCCCCGTTTTTGCCGGTGATTAGGCTGACGTTTTCGCCATCGTTTAAGTCCACCAAAATTTCTACACGCTCACTTGGTGCAAGCATGACCACATTGCGTTTTTGGCCTTGCGGCAGGAAACCCAAGATCTTGTGCGATAAGGGTAAATTCCCGCTCGTCATCGAAACGTAATTCATAGGGTGCGGGAAAGAGAAGCATTGAGTACGCGCAATCGGACTAACCTCGCGAGGCACAGTGAGATAAGGCGCTTCTTGGCCATTCACGAACAAGCGTTCACCAATAAAACGGCCTTGATAGTTTGTTGGAACAGTTGTGCGCCTTCGGTGTTCAACTGCATGTCTTAGAGAATCAAGGGAATGTCGTCTACGCCGTATTTTTGCGGTAGACCGAGTTTTAGTACTTTCTTTGTCTTCAATCATCCATAATCCGACCAACCCGCGATAGGTTTGATAGGCAGAATTGGCAGGGGTACAGCGTGATACCAACAGGTGGATGGCGCTTGGGTGATGGGAATGATTGGTGCCCAAGTTTCGTCTTTTTTGCAAAATTTTTTGGCAGATGCCGCCTATGAGTTCGCCGGAGGCCTGCAACCCTTTGAATGTTCATGGCAACAAATTGTGGCAAGTTATTTTTCCAGTTAAGTTTGGCAAAATCATCTTTTTTAATTTTAATGGTCGGGCCTAAATATGCCCCATTAAACCCCAAACCTCAGTACGTTTGTCCCGGCAATAGCGATGCTTGCAGTATTTTTGTAAATTGAGGAAAATCGGTTTTCCCGTCGCGTTTCAAACAACGGCGGAATCGTCAACGAGGGCGCGTGTTGCTGCTAACAAGGGGGCCGGCACACTGAAAAGTGCGGTAGAAAATAAAGTTGTTTTTAACAGCTGACGACGGGAACAGTTTTTCATTTAAGCCTGCTTATTCTCTCGATCATTGCGTTTGAGCGATTTCTGATCTAACTCGTTAATGCGTTTTTGCATCAGATCGTGGCAATATTCCGCCAGTTCGCGCACATTGTCACGGGTATAGCCTGATACATCAATCGGTTCCAACATTTCACAAATAACTTTACCGTTATCCCAACGATTTAAATCGATTTTTATTGTGTGTCGTGGAGCAAAACCACAGGGTACAATCGGCACGCCGGCGGCAATAGCGGCATGAGAAGGCGCCGGTTTTAAACGGTAACAAACCACGTCCGCGACTACGGGTACCTTCAGGGAACATCCAAATGGACAGATTATCTTCGTTAATGCGACGGGCGAGTTCGGTCATGGTGTTATGCGCTTTAGAACGATTATCGCGATCTAAGAAAAATGTTACCGGTTGCCCAATATAAAATGCCGAAAAATGGCACCCAAATCAGGCTTTTTGCCTACGCTGACGGTGCGTGGCATAACCATGTAGGGAAATGGTGACCATGTCGTAGTTATTTTGATGGTTACCGATATAAATACAACGTCCGATTTGATTCACGTTAGCGGGGTAGCGGTGTTCGACTTTTAAACCGAATAATGGATGCAGGCGTCCGAACCAACGGGCAAAAATGCCTACGTTACTTGGGTTACGGAAACGGATGAAAGAGTAGATTGTGCCTAAAACACAAATCAGAATACAGCAAATAATAATAATGAAAAATTCTGGCGATTTTTAACATGATAAAGCCCTCTTAAAAAAATTTGCCTCAAGTATAGCTAAATTAACGGAATATGTGTATTAATAACTGCTAAATATGCTAATCTAGCTAAAAATTTTTTTGAATGATATTCTTATGCAAAAACGTATTTTTATTGCGGATTTACATCTCACCGAAAATCGACCGCACTTAACGCAGCTTTTCCGTCAATTTATGTTGGAACAAGCACTGCAAGCGGAAAAACTCTATATTTTGGGCGATTTATTTTGATTTTTGGATTGGTGATGATGAGAAAATCCGAGCTCATCAGTGAAGTACAAGAACTGATAAAAATCTGACAGAACAAGGCGTGCAATGTTATCCAACATGGAAACCGTGATTTCTTTAATTGGTCAGGGCATTCGCCCAGGCTTGCGGGTTTAACAATTTTTACCGACATATCAAGTGATTGATTTATACGGTGTGCCGACGTTGTTGTGTCATGGTGATACATTGTGTGTGGATGATGTGAAATATCAACAGTATCGCAAAAAGTCCATCAAAAATGGCGGCAGTGGTTATTTTACATTTGCCGTTAAAAGTGCGGTTAAAAATCGCCGAGAAAAATTCGGACAAAAAGTCGGCAGGATAAACAATATAAAAACCGACAGAAATTATGGATGTCAATGCAGATTTTTGTGTTGCAAAATCTTTCATAAATTTAATGTTACACAAATGATTCACGGGCATACCTCATCGACAAAAACGCCACGAAATTCCACCGCACTTTACCCGCATAGTGTTAGGCGATTGGGGCGAGACATCTTCTATTTTGGAAGTGACTCGAATGCGATTCAATTTATTAATGATAATTTAAGGAGAGGAAATGGCTGATCCACATATTAAATCCCCTATGGATGTTTGGGGATTATATAACGGTAATTCTATATCGCTCGGGTTTCTGTTTGGCGGCACCGATGTTGTTTATATTGCCGTGGTATCCGGAAACAGCGCAAATCGGGCTATTAATTGCGGCGACATTGTGCGCTTCCTGCGTGCATCTATATATGAAAAATTTTCGTTTCATTTTTCAATTTGCCATGTGGCTTGGTCTGCTGTGTCAAATAGGGCTTTTCCACCGTTGGCGTTGGGCGCGGCATTTTTAGTGTTGGGCGGATTGAGTTATAAGGAATATTTTTGTTTCCGCGTATTTGCGTTGAATCTACAACCGATTTTTCGCATTATTGTGGTTTAGTTGGGTTTTTCACGTCGTTTGGCTTAGCACGTTACTGTCTTTTATCACAGGTATTCTTATTTTAGTTTTAAGCATCCAAAAATGGCGTATGCTGTTCCACTTTTGATATTGGCGATAAAACGAAAGTATCAGGGTTTGATGAGAGGCCGATACTTTATTCATTATTTGCGATTAAATGGGATGGGTATAGAATAAATTATTGGCGATTATTGGGGTGTAAGTTATGAATAATGTTCAAAAAGAAATATTTTTATTGGTTTGACACATTTTTAGGTATGTGTTGGGGCCTAAATACGAAGTTGTTTTTCATTCCTTTGAAAAGAATAAAGCCTCAATGGAGGCTATTGCTAATAGTCATGTGAGCGGTCGAACATTATCTTCTCCGCTCAGTTCTTTCGCTTCCAATATGCTGCAGGAAAAAGTGTATTTGGATAAAGGATTTTATCTTTAACTATAAGGCGGTGGCCGATTCGGATAAGATGATTCGCGGTTCTACATTTTTTTATTAAAAACGGCGATAAACCAGAGGGATATTGTGTATTAACCACGATACTTCTGAGCTGGTAGAAACAATGTCGAAAATTAATCTCACTGGAAAATTTAGGCAGTTTCGTGGAATGCGCTAGGTATCGATCCTGCATTAAACAATAGTGAAGAGTCAGAAATCGCCAGTAAAGAAAAATTAGAACATTCCATTGAGGAAATTTTTATCGGAATATATCGATTTAATGTCACTGGATACTGACAAAAACTTAACCTTAAGACAAAAAGGAAAATTCAATTAAGGTGTTATTTTGATAAAGGTATTTTTTAATAAAGGGTGCTATTCCTATTGTAGCGACATTTTTAAAAAATGTCGGTGCCAAGTGTTTATCGGCATTTGAAATTAATTAAAAATAAGAATAGAAAAATTGACATCCTAAAGTGCGGTTAGAATGTCAATAACCTACCACAACCGGCAAATAACCCAGCTTAATTAAAAATGGGATGCTGACGATAATAATACCGAATAGAGACCAAAAGAAGAATGCCTGAACCACCGGGAACCCGATAGCGCAGAATTCGGATGTTGTTGTCGTGCTTTCCATACTAATGCCGCCGGTAAAAGCCACCGCATAGAATGCAAACATTTGCCCTGCGTAGCCTAATGCTAGAATGAATCCCTCTGGGTAGAAAAAGGCGAAAAAGTAATGGTGGAAGGAAGGTTAAGAAACCTAAAAATAGTCTATTGGCATTGATGTTGAAGGCGCGTTTTAATAAATCTCAATACATTCAAGTAAACCAAGCGCTACACCTAAGAACGAGGTGATTAAGGCAGAGCTGAAAACACTTTTCAACAGTGGCTATCATGCTACTTCCGGTGATGAGTCATACAGCTTCAAACTAATCCATTTAACGTTGGATCATTATTTAAAAATTTCTAGGAAGCGAGTTTGGCTGAGTACGCCATGGGTAGAAAATTGCCAAAAGAGATAGCCAATTAAGGTGATAGCTGACCCTACAATAATGGATATTCTTAACGCTTTTTACGTCGCCTTCCAAATACTTATTTAAGCAAGGGATGGAGCCGTGGAAACCAAATGCGGTGAAAATACTGGGCAGGCAGAAATAAGTAGGGCGTTATCAATTGGCATTGCCATTAGTTATCTACTTTAATTTCCGGAATCATTAGCCTCCAATACAATGAACAATGCGGCAATCATGGTGAAGAATAAAAATGCGGTTAAAACCATCAACAATTTTTGTTCCGATAACCAGCAAACATGCCAAAGAAAAAGGGTAAACACCAAAAATAGATCCTTTCATTTTGAGTTCTGCATGTGGTGAAATCCGGTAAAGTTGAGGCAAGTATGCTACCACCCTCCTGTGACATAAGCAGCAAGCAAGGCAAATAGGAAAAATCATCAACTACAGTCGTCGCCACAATACGTCCTGTTTTGCCGAAGTATTGGGCTGCGAGTGTTCCGATTCCTGCATCATATCTGCTGCTGTTTGATATACCTCGACGAAAAGTAGTGCGCATAAGTCAGTAATACCCATAGAGCACAAAGTAAGACCACTCGTAAATGTGAAACCGATACCTCGCCGAAGTCAGTGGCATAGCAAGCATCCCTGCGCCGATCATCGTGCTCTGAAGTAATCAGCGTACTGCCTAATGTTTTTGTTCATAAGTTTTCTCCTTTCTTATTCAAGTAGAAAGGGCTAGTCACTCCTGATTTGACAATACATCGAACAACAATGTCTCATTAGAATGTTTTCGCATTTTCTTCATTAAATATTATCTGAATATAAAAAGCCCTCACTCCGCTGTCGAAGTGAGGGCTTTTATGGTTATTTCTGTTCAAAGCGTGCAGTGAAGAAACGGAGTTGTTTCGGTTCATACACGGAAACGAAGACCTTTAATGTCTTGTTTATGGTTGAATAGATGGATAATACCGTCAGCCACCATAAGTCCATGTGGGCGTAGAGTATAAACACGACGAGGAATCGTGATGCGCACAGTTTCCAATTCTCGGACGATGGTTTTCACCGGTTTTTATATCACGACCGGCAGAAATAATACCGCGTTCCATTGTACGTACACCGCATTCAATATAAATTGCGGCAGCTAATGCTTGAGCCGAAGTCTTCTTCTTGTTTTCAAATGTGGGCAGAAACGACGGGCGTCTAAGAATACCGCATGACCACCGATAGGTTCAACAATCGGTACACCGGCGGCTTTTAATTTTTCACCAAGGTAACGGACTTGTTTTAACACGGTAAAAGTTCAATGTATTCTTCTTGCGTGGCTTCTTTCAAGCCAACAGCCATCGCTTCCATATCATCGACCAGCCATACCACCATAAGACGGCATACCTTCAGAATACCACGACCAATTCTTTGGCTTTCATGAATAATTCTTCATCATTCATACATAAGAAACCACCGATATTGGTTAAGCAGTCTTTTTACCACTCATGGTACAGCCATCAGCGTAGCTGAACATTTCGTGTACTGATAGATTTAATAGAACGATCTTTGTAGCCTTCTTCTTGCTCTTTAATGAAGTAAGCATTTTCTATACAACGAGTGGCATCGTAGAACACTTTAATGCCATGTTTGGCAGTGAGTCTGCGCGACGGCTTTCATGTTGGCGATGGAAACAGGTTGACCTCCGGCGAGGTTTACTGTCACAGCCAAGCACACACTAAGCAATGTTTTTCAGCCCCTTTTTCATTAATAAGATTTTCTAATTTTTAACATCGATATCACCTTTAAATGGAATATCTAATGACGCATCGTGCGCTTCATCACGGATAATGTCATAGAAAATACCGCCATTGGCTTCTTGGTGATAACGGGTGGTGGTGAAATACATATTACCCGGTACATATTGTCCCGGTTTAATCGCAATACGGGAAAAGAATATTTTTCTGCACCGCGGCCTTGGTGGGTTGGTACAATGTACTTGAATCCGAATAATTCTTGAACGGTTTCTTGTAGATGATAGAAGTTTCGACTACCGGCATAAGCTCTGTCACCCAACATCATACCGGCCCATTGACGGTCACCATCGCGTTGGTACCACTGTCGGTTAAAAGATCGATATACACGTCTTTTTGAGTCAAGTAAGAAGGTATTATAACCCGCTTCTTTCATGGCTTTTTCACGTTCTGCTTTCGGTAAAATGGAAACCGGTTCAACGCTTTTTGATTCGGAACGGTTCTGCTGGATAGTATGCCATAATTTTGTCTCCTATACTATGATGAGTTTTTAAAGTCCATGTTTTTCATAACTCGTTTCTCAAACATCTATCATCGAGTTGTGGCTATACTAATAGAAATTTTTCTCAATAACTGTGAGCATTGTCACAAATAATAAAAATTATTAAAATTTATTTTACTTTTGTTAAAAATAATAATTTTTTATATGATTGTGTGCGATTTATGAACAAAATGGCTGTTTAATGAAGAGGGAAGTAATGAAAAGCAGTAAAAATAGACCCGCTCAAATGGCGGGCCTAATGTGATGTGTTGTGAAATATGAACGCGATTTTTATTTCACGCGGGAAACGTATTCGCCGGAGCGGGTATCTACGCGAATTACTTCGCCGATTTGTACGAATAATGGTACTTTTCACCACAGCACCGGTGCTTAAGGTTGCCGGTTTGCCGCCGGTACCTGCGGTGTCGCCTTTAAGACCCGGGTCGGTGTCAACGATTTCTAATTCAACGAAATTTGGCGGAGTTACTGTGATTGGTGCGCCATTCCATAAGGTAACGATACAATCCGCTTGGTCTAATAACCATTTTTTTCCGCATCGCCTACGGCTTTTAGCGTCAGCAGAGTATTGTTCGAATGTTTCCGGATGCATGAAATACCAGAATGCATCGTCTTTGTATGAATAAGTTAAGTTTAAGATCCATAACATCAGCGGCTTCAACAGAAGTACCGGATTTTGAAGTTCACGTCCAATACTTTGCCGGAAATTAATTTACGAATGCGAGTGCGTGTAAATGCTTGACCTTTGCCCGGTTTAACGAAAATTCTGTTTTCAACGATGACGCAAGGCTCGCCGTCTTGCATAAATTTTAGACCTGGTTTGAAAATCACTGGTAGTATATGTAGCCATATTATCCTCAAGAAAAAAGATTGTTTTTTAAAAGTGGCTATTCTACATCAAAACATCCTGATTAGAGAAGAACAAAGTTGGTTAGAACATCTGGCAAACGGAATTTCAGACCCGAAAATTTTATTGCAACACTCGAACTCCCCTTTCGAACCATTCAAACACGACATTGAAGCGCGAAAATTATTTGCTATGCGAGTGCCCATGCCTTTCGTAGAAAAAATGGAAAAGGGCAATCCAAAGGACCCGTTATTTTTACAAGTCATGTCTTCTGCTGATGAGTTTTTGCAGGCTGAAGGGTTCTCAAAAGATCCTTTGGAAGAGCAAGATGACAAAAATGTGGTGTCGAACATTTTTGCATAAATACCATAACCGTTTGTTATTTATGGTAAAAGGCGGGTGCGCAGTGAATTGCCGTTATTGTTTTTCGTCGCCATTTTCCTTATGAAGAAAATAAGGGGACAAAGCAAAAATTGGCAAACAGCATTGCAATATATTGCCCAACATCCTGAAATTGAAGAAGTGATTTTTTCCGGTGGCGATCCGTTGATGGCAAAAGATCACGAGCTTGACTGGTTAATAAAAACACTTGGAAAACATACCGCACTTAAAACGACTACGCATTCATTCCCGTCTGCCGGTGGTCATTCCGCAACGGATTACCGATGCTCTTTGTGCAATATTGGCTGAAACGCGTCTGCAAAAATCTTAGTGACCCATGTCAATCATGCCAATGAAATTGATGAGGATTTTTCTCATGCCATGGATAAATTAAAGAATTGCGGTGTCGTATTATTAAACCAATCGGTTTTACTGAAAGATGTGAATGACGATGCCTACATTCTGAAAAGCATTGAGTGACCGTTTATTTTCAGTGGAGTTCTGCCTTATTATTTGCATTTGCTGGATAAGGTGGAAGGTGCGACGCATTTTTATCTTGATGATGCGCAAGCCTGAAAGTATCTACAAACAACTACAACGTATTACCTCCGGTTATTTGGTACCAAAAATTAGCCCGTGAAATTGGTGGGGAGCCGAATAAAACCCTCTATACGGCGATGATTCCGGTATCAAAAAGTAAAAGATGCTTTAGAATAAGCAAAATTTTTACTGTATAAAATTGTGGCGTAACGCATTCGGTCTGCGCGGTTTTCATAACATGAAAAACACTCGCAAAAAGTGACCGCACTTTTTACGTCGCATTATGTTATTTAATTAGAGGTATATCGTGGATTCTGAACAAAGAAACCCTGAAAAAGAACATAATCCGGCACAAAATGAATTGGATTTAGGCTTTAGTCAAATGGAACCTATTACCCCCGAAAAAGTGATTAAACCGGAACCTTCTTTATTTGAGAAAGCCAAAGGGCTTTTTGCCAAGAAAGAACAAAAAGGATATAAAAAGCTCAGTTTGCACTCGCAAAGAACCTGTATTCAGCAGTTCCGGTACTGTTGGAGACACCACCATGACAAGCGAAAACCAAACTGAAAATAGCACCACGACCGATAATAATGTCGGTATAACACATAGCGAAGTGTACGAAGTTGAAACACCGGTTGTGGAAAAACCGTCTGAAAACTCTTGCAGAGGAAACAACAGAAATTGTTGAACCATTACAATCCGACACTTCAGACTTTAAAGAAAAACTAAAACCAGTTTAAAAAAATCCGGAAAAACTGGGCTATTTTTAAGTATCTTACCTCAAAAACACCGTCGTCTTTTTCGTTGCGATTTTTGCGGTGGTTATTTTGTTGATTTTTATCTTATGGATGAAACCAACCTCTGACACTGTGCAATCTTATGAGCAACAAAGCAATAACGATATACCTATTCAATTCCAACAGTTAGATCAATCTCAAAGCGTTGAACCGACGGTGTTGGATAATCCAACACAGCCTGCGCAATCAACAGAAGCCGCGACACAATCGGCTACAGGAAATACGGGCGCGGAAACTCAAAAATACAACCAATGCGGCACAACAAGCCGAGCCGCAAACGCCTCCTGCAATGGAACAATCTACCGTAGCAGAAAATAAAACCGACTGAAGTTAAAATCGACAACCGAAGGAACCGTATCTGTTGAGCCCTGCTAAACCGCAGGAAGTTGTTAAACCACAGGAAACCGTCAAAAATCTGAACCGGTAAAAGGTGAAAAAGCTAAGACAGAGAAAAACGTCAAAAGCTGAGAATGCAGCCAAAAGCGCAGCAAGGTAAAAACAACAAAAGTAAGGAGCAACAGGCAAAAACTGAGAAACAGGTAGTCGATATCTTAGAGGACGTTCTTCCGGCAGCAAACCTGCACCTGCTGGTAGTAAAACCTCAACTGTGCCGCAAGGTGTCACGTTGATGCAGTATTCCGTGACAATAAGCTGCTGATTGCCGATGCTGACAGCTATGACGAAAGCCCATGGCGCGGGTAATGCATTAAGCCGTTTTTAAACCGGGGATAAAGTTCAGGTATCTCTGAATTCTCAAGGTCGAGTAAGCGAAATGCGTTTATCTAACGGTAGTCGTTTTGTTCGCCAATCTGATGGTAGTTATCAATTTAAAAATAATCCATAAAATTCAATAAGCGTAGCATCAAACTACACTTATTCCGTTTTAGAAGAGTAATTATTATGTTAAGAGCGAGCTTTGTAGTATTAGTCCTAGTTGGGCTAGCTGCTTGTACCGGCAAATCGGCAATGCAGGAAAAACGGTAAAAACCGCAACCACAAGTTTTACAAAAAGCCACTCAGAAAAGGTTCTGCTAAGGAATACGTTTGTAAAGGCGATAATGTCATTCGTATTGTTCGTCACACAACAAGAAATAAAAAGCAGGCTAAATTCGATTAGCTTAACTTTTAACAATGTTACCCACAAACTCTCACCGACTATCGCCGAGAACGGACGCAATTATTCTAATATTCATTGGGTTTGGTTAGAGCGTAAAGAGTTTTCTACATTAAAAACCAGCGTTGGAGAAGTGTTGGCGGAACAATGTGTTCCTCGCTAATACAACGCGCTAAAAACACATAATTTTTTCACCGCACTTTTCATTGTTATCATTGAAAGTGCGGTGATTTCGGTGTTTATATGCAATAAAAAGTGTTTGGTTCTCCCCAAACGCTCCCTATAAAAACGCTAAAAATTATAACCGCCTCTTTTTCGCCACCGAAGTCGTGTAGCAGATTTTTCGGTGAGCTTGCTTAAAATCCCTGTCATTAATACAAAATCCGCATCAAAACGTTGCGCATAATCTTCTTTTCAGAATATCGTCATTTTTCTCGAATTTGATCGGCAAATTTCAGACGTTTTAAAACTACAATCTTCGTTCAACACAAAAACTCAAATGTTCTTCCCATTCCAGTGCCAGTTTAGTGACATATTTGGAATTGACTAAAGAAGAATTTCATCACTGTCGAGGGCTTGTTGTTTGCAACGAATCACGCCGTTATTGGCATCACGCAATTCGGCTTCTTCTAAAGAAACCAACCATTGCGGAATGCTTTCTTTGGCAACCATTCTTGCATTATCAAACTTGGTTCGTTGGCGAAGGAGAGGGGGACAACAGGCAGCGATCCTAGTGATTTACGAAGCAATGCCAACGCCGCTTCTGCCCGTTTGGCTGAAGCGGCATCTACATAAATCAGATTATTTTCCGCGTCAATCCAAAGGGCAGTTTGTTGGTATTTGCTGAAAGCGCGAGGCAGTGAGTGTGGCAACCCATCATCTTTTTAAGGTTTGTTTTTCCCACTTTTTCAGTTTGCGATTTTCCGCTTGTTCCAGTTTTTCTACGCGGGCATCCAATTCTCGTTTAATCACATGGGCCGGTAGGATTTTTCTTCTTTTTGGGCTAACAGTAAAAATCTGTTTTGCCAACAGTGAAAGTAAAGCAATTCGCTGCCTTTTAACGGTGTTGACCAACCGAATTTACTCATCTCCGATTGATTGCAAGGATGGTATTGATTATTTTCTAGTGCGTCAAAAAGGGTTTTCTCCGACCAATCCAAGGACTTCGTGAGACGGTAAAATCATGGCGTTTTTAAACCAAAACATAGTAGATCCTTATTCTTTCGATTCAGGTAAAATGTCGCTATTGTAACTTATCTCAAGGTGAAATATGCAACATAAATTCACTAACCTTTGTCGGCGGTGGCAACATGGCGCAAAGCCATTGTGTTTGGTTTGCTGAAACGTGGTTATCCGGCGGGGAACATCACAGTTTGTGATCCGAGCGAAGAAAAACGGCGGTTGTTACCGAAAAAGGCGTGCAGGTCGCTACGGATAATGTCACGGCGGTGAGCTCGGCGGAGGTGGTGGTGTTGGCGGTAAAGCCGCAAGTATTAGCAGAGGTTTGCGCGCCCTTAAGTGCGGTGGATTTTTCCGATAAATTTGTGATTTCTATTGCCGCAGAGATTTCACTGGCTCGATTGACCGCACTTTTACCGACAGCGACGTCTATTGTACGTGTGATGCCGAATACGCCGGCCTTAGTAGGTGAGGGCATGGCTGGTTTGTTTTGCTGCAAAAACACCTCGGAAAACGACCGCACTTTTGCGCAGGATCTATTGGCCGCTATGGGTAAAACCCTTTGGGTTGATTCGGAAGAGCAAATGCACGCGGTCACTGCGGCTTCCGGGAGTAGCCCGGCCTATTTTTTCAATTTTTAGAAGCCATGCAACAAGGCCTGATTAAAATGGGGTTATCCGCTGAAAACGCGCGAGAATTGGTGCAACAGGCAATGTTAGGCTCGGCCAAAATGGTGGTGGAAAAATCCGCAGGTAGATTTAGCGACATTGCGCCAAAATGTCACGTCCAAAGGCGGAACGACGGCAGCGGGCACTGAATGTGTTTAATCAACGTCAATTTAATGACATCGTGCAACAGGCAATGCAGGCTTGCGTGGCACGCTCTAAAGAAATGGAAACCTTATTCTAATGTCTGTTCGCTCCTTTTACTTGGCTTGCCTTAAGCTTTTTTCGGTTATTACTGCGCGTATGGCGTATTCTATGCCATTTTTCCCTGTTTGGTTGAAAATCTCAACACTACGGCGAGGAGTTGATTGGCATGGTGTTGGCAAGTGCTTATGTGTTCCGTTTTGTAGGCGGTTTGTTTTTCTCCGGTTTGATTAAACGGGCATCGCAGTTGATCAACTCGCTACGCTTATTAGCCTTGGCCAGTACGTTGATTATGGCAGGATTAAGTTTTGCCGCTGAGAGTTTTTGGCTGTTATTCGGTGCGATCGGTTTATTTGCCATGGTAAACTCCGCCGGTATGCCGATTACGGATTCTTTTGGCGAGCACTTGGCAGCGCCAGATTCAGTTGGATTACGGCAAGGCGCGCCCAATCGGCTCCATGGCTTTTTGTCGTCGGCGTGACGTTATTCGGTAATGTGATCGGCTTTTTCGGCGAGCAAAATATAGTCTGGATTTTGACCGCACTTTTATTGGTGTATTCAATGATGCAGTGCGTGACGCCGACTATTCCGCCGCAAGATGAGCCATCGGAACAGGCAACAGCTGAAGTGTGTTATTGGGTTTATTGAAAAAAATAACACCACGTTACGCGTGCTGATCGCGTCTTCATTAATTCAAGGTTCTCATGCTGCGTATTATGTATATAGCGTGTTGTATTGGACAAACCTTGGTATTTCCCCGTGTCGCAAACCAGTTTGCTATGGGGCGTGGCGGTGGTCGCCGAAATTTTATTATTCTTCTTTTCCCGCCGTTTATTACAAAATTGGAAAGTTACCACCATTTTTTTATTTGGCGACTTTCGCCTGCATTGTGCGTTGGCTTGGATTGGCTGCGGCTAATACGATTTGGTTGATTGCAATTTTACAACTTCTGCATAGCTAACGTATGCCGTGGCGCACTATGGCATGGTGCGTTACATCACCACACAGCCACAAGCGCATATTTCCAAGTTACAGGCTTTATATAATGGTTTTTCTAACGGTGCTGATGGTGGCGATTTTGACCGCACTTTCCGGCGTGATTTATCCGTATTCTCCTGCGTTTACCTTTATTCTTATGGCGATGGTTGTCGCGCCGGCGTTTGTGGTTACGCCGCGCAAAGTGGACGCTTTTTCGCTTAAACAGGGGTAAATATGAATAATTTGGCGCTGATGGACTTGTTCATTAATGAATATTGGATAGAAAAAGGTTTGTCTCCCCAACACGGTACAATCTTATCGCTTAGATTTGACCGCACTTTGCGATTGGCTGGAAGCGCATAAGTTGTCCTTGTTGACACTGGATGCGGTAGATTTACAAACCTTTCTTGGTGAGCGTTTGCAGCAAGGATACAAAGCCACCAGCACAGCCCGTTTGCTGAGTGCTATGCGGAAATTATTTCAGTATTTGTATAAGGAAAAATATCGCGCTGACGACCCCAGTGCGGTGCTAAGTTCGCCTAAATTGCCAAGCCGTTTGCCGAAATATTTAACCGAACAGCAGGTAACGGACTTGTTGAATGTGCAGAGTTTAGAACAGCCTGTGGAACTGCGTGATAAAGGCGATGTTAGAACTGTTGTATGCCACAGGGTTGCGGGTAACGGAGTTGGTGACACTGGGAACCGATAGCATTAATTTGAATCAAGGTGTGGTGCGGGTGATTGGTAAAGGCAATAAAGAACGCATTGTGCCAATGGGCGAAGAAGCTACCCACTGGATTAAACAATATATTTTTATTTGCCCGCCCTGATTTTATTGGACGGACAAAGTTCCGACGATGCTATTTCCGAGCCGTCGCGGTACGCAAATGACTACGGCAGACTTTTTGGCATCGGATTAAACATTATGCGGTGCTGGCGGAAATTGACAGTGATATGTTGTCGCCACACGTTTTTACGTCACGCGTTTGCTACGCATTTGGTGAATCACGGCGCGGATTTGCGTGTGGTTCAAATGCTACTGGGGCATAGTGATTTATCCACACACAGATTTATACACATGTAGCGAAAGAACGCCTGAAACGTTTGCACGAACGCTATCATCCGCGCGGCTAATTTTGTACAGATGAATCGAGTGTTTTTTTAGTCAATTATGCGCTTTTATCGTGCATTTCCTCGACTGAAAGCCTTTGTCCCGTTATAATTCATCGTCTTATTTTCTATTAATAACGTGTTCGGTGTGAGCATTCGCCGAGTGCATCAATTTGAGGTAACATCATAATGTCATTAAATATTGAAACGACTCAAGGTTTAGAGCGTCGTGTATCCATCACCGTTCCGGCTGAAACTGTTGAACAAGCTGTGCGCGAAGAATTAAAACGTGTAGCAAAAACGCACGTGTTGATGGTTTCCGTAAAGGTAAAGTCCCTCCACACATCATTGAAAAAAACGTTTCGGCGCTTCGTTCGTCAAGACATTTTAGGGTGATTTATTACAAAACCATTTCTTCCAAGCGGTTATCGAAAAACAAAATTAACCTAGCAGGTCGTCCCAAGTTTTCACTGTTGAACAATTTGAAGAAGGTAAAATTAAAATTCAGCGCAACCTTTGAAGTGTACCCTGAAGTTGAGTTAAAAGGCTTAGAAAATATCAAAGTAGAAAAACCGGTTGTTGAAATCTCTGAAGCAGATGTTGACAAGATGGTTGAAGTGTTACGTAAACAACAAGCAACTTGACTGAAAGCCCAAGATGCAGCAAAAAGCAGAAGATCGCGTTACCATCGATTTCGTGGGTTCTGTTGACGGCGAAGAGTTTGAAGGCGGCAAAGCAGAAGATTTCGTTTTTATTCATGGGCCAAGGCCGCATGATTCCTGGCTTTGAAGAGGGCATCGTTGGTCATAAAGCCGGTGACAAATTCACTATTGATGTGACTTTCCCGGAAGAATACCATTCTGAAAAATTGAAAAGGTAAAGCGGCTAAATTTGACATCACCTTGAAGAAAGTAGAAGTGATGGTATTACCGGAATTAACCGATGAATTTGTTGCTAAATTTGGTCCTAACACCAAATCTGTAGCGGATTTACGTGCTGAAATTCGTAAAAATATGCAACGTGAATTGAAAAATGCGTTGACTACCCGCGTGAAAACTCAAGTTATCGACGGTTTAGTAGAACAAAAACCCAATTGATGTACCAAGCGCAGCGGTTGAACAAGAAAATTGAGGTATTGCGTCAACAAGCGGCACAACGTTTTGGCGGCAATGCGCAACAAAGCTGCACAATTACCACGTGAATTGTTTGAAGACCAAGCAAAACGTCGCGTATTGGTTGGTTTATTATTAACACAAGTTATCGCTTCCAATGAATTAAAAGCCGATGAAGAACGCGCCAAAGCCATGATCGAAGATATCGCTTCTGCTTACGAACAACCGGCTGATGTGGTTGAATACTACAGCAAAAATAAAAGAATTAATGAATAACATTCGTAACGTCGTATTAGAAGAACAGGCGGTTGATGCGGTGTTGAGGAAAGCACAAGTTACCGGAAAAAGCGGCAACTTTCGATGAGATCATGAATCCACAAGCAATAATTTCCCGCCAAGTGCGGTTAATATTTTAAGTGTTTTTAACTGAATGCCTCGATGAAAGTCAGATATTTTTGCCTTGTGAATTGTTCCATTAGCTTTTTGATAGGCAGTAAAAAGGGTATCTGCAGATACCCTTTTTCATCATTAACAATTCTTACTTGGTGATTGCATAAAACAGGAAGAAATCACTGTCCGGTTTAAGAATTAACAAGTTATCAGAATTAGCGAGCTGCTTTCATAGGCTTTAAGACTACGAATGAAAAGCTATAAAAATTCCGGTTCTTTACCAAAAGGCATCTGCAAAAGATCTTCGCTGCAGTGGCATCACCGTTCACACGCAATTCTTGCGCCGTTTTTTTCTGCATTGGCGATAATCAAGTGACTTTACGATCCACATCTGCTTGGATAAATGCTGCTTTTTCTTTACCTTGTGAACGGTGTTCACGAGCAACTGCATCACGTTCTGCGCGCATACGTTGGTAAATGGAAGAAGACACTTCATCCGGTAAGTTAATTTTGCTTAATACGCACATCAATCACTTCAATTCCCTAGCTCAGCCGTGCTGTCTTGTCCGGTATTTAAGGCTTTTTGCGCCTGCCATTAATTCGCCGCGTGTGCCGGATACAATGTCTTTAATCGTACGTGAACCGATTTCGGAACGTAAACGGTCATTGACTTTACGACGAAGTAAGTTAGAGGCTTGTGCATAGTCGCCACCGCCGGTGAGTCGTGAAAAAACGACCGAAAGTCGTTAATACGCCATTTTACGCACGAATCACTCAATAGGTCTTTTTCTCCACAGTGACGAAACGATCTGCTTGTCCGTCTAGAGGTTTGAGGCGCGCATCAAGCACGCTAATGTTGTCAATAAATGGAATTTTTGAAATGTAGCCCCGGGGTATAAATAGCCACTTTGTTGTCAGCGTCACGTTGCACTTTCCCAAAACGCGTAACATAATGCCGCGTGGGCCTTCAGTCACCACACACAATACTGGAGTAGACGATAGCAACAATAACTAAAATCACAGGTAATAACAGTTTACGCATTAGTTAAGATCTCCCTTGGCGACTACTTTCATTTTGATTTCAGTCTGGCGATTTGGTGTGTTGTTCGGTTGTCGGTACGGGAAACAGAGCGTAGGATTGACCGCACTTTGTTGTGGCTTCCGAGCCGGTATTGTACTTTCCGTGGAGGAGGATTGTTTCCCTTTGAGTAATTGTTCCAACGGTAATACGGTTAAGTTATTGCCGTTAGATGAATCCAACATCACTTTTGGCGTATTGGCCATGACTTTTTCCATGAGATTGAATATACAAACGCTCACGGAATACATCCGGTGCCGCTTTGAATTCAGGTAAAAGCGGTTGGAAACGTTCTATTTCCCCTTTTAGCATCTAATACCACGCGATCTTTGTAGGCCGTCGCTTCTTCCAAAGATACGTTGTGCGTTACCACGCGCAATCGGTTCTTTTCTCACGGGCATAGGCTTCTGCTTCCGCGAATATAACGTTGTTCGTCTTCTTGCGCTTTAATCGCGTCATCGAAAGCGTCTTTTACTTCTTCCGGCGGACGGGCGGATTGGAAGTTCACATCAATCACTTCCAAGCCCATGTTATACGGTTCAATAATTTGATTTAATGCTTTTCCATGTATTTTCACGCACCACAGAACGGACCCGGTCGTCAAAATATCGTTCATGCGTCATATGACCAATCACATAACGCAATGCACTATCGGTGGCTTGGTTTAAAGCTGTCATTGGCGTTTACCGCACTGAATAAATATTTTCTCCGGATTTTGTACACGGTATTGCACGGTCATTTCCACTTTGACCATATTTTCATCTTGAGTGAGCATAGAACCTTGTGTTTTTAGTTCCTATACGCGTTCCACGTTCACCGGAATGACGCGATCAATAAAGGTTGGTTTCCAGTTTCAAACCGGGTTGTTCAATCGAATGGAATTGTCCCAAACGCAACACCACACCGCGCTCGGCTTCTTTGATGGTATAGAAACCGCTGGCGCCCCCATAAAATACACCCGCCGCAATAGCAATAGGCAACAATTTACCTAAGCCGCCCGAGGAGTTGGTTTGATGAGGATGAATTATTTCTGGAACCTTTGCCACCGAGTTTTTCAATAAATTATTGAAAACCTCTTCCAAATCCGGTGGAGATTGTTGTTTGTTTTTGTGAATTGGAAGAACGATCCCAATTGGACTGACGCTTCGTTATTGTCGGAAGTGTATTCTCCGATGATTGTCCGTTCTGCTTTTGGTTTGCCCCAAGGATCTTGATCTCGAACCGTTTAACGACATTGCTTTTCTCCGTTTGTGAGTAGTTACAAGTCTAAACAAAATCAGAGTGTTAAGTCTAATTATTAATGGGGGTAATTAACGGATTTTAAAGGGTTTAAATATTCACATCATAGTGAATTTTATGTAAAAGCGATTGAGGTTTAAGGCGATCATCATGCCAAGTGAAATATTGAATATTTGTCGGTATATTTTGATTCACGAAAAATGCCAAATAAAAAGGCAAATTATCGCTGAAAAATAAGCTGTCCGCGCGGGCAATAAGCCGAATGAAGTTGTAAGGTTTCAGGACGATGCATGACTTCTGATAATTTTTCATGATGCCAACACCTTGAGATTTCAGAATAGCTTCGCGTAAACACCAAATGCGATAAAACGCCGATTGCACATTAAGTTGTTGTTGAAACCAACAAATTTCTTCGGGATCGGCAAAGTGCGCTAAAGAGTGCTGAATAAGGGCGAGTTTTATGTGGAAACTCGATGTCGATTCCCACCGCACTTTTTCGCCGTTTTTCATTAATGTGCAAGATGACGGCCACCCAATCGCCGGAATGGCTAATATTGAAATCCATGTCTGAAAGCGGAATTGCGGACGTCCACTCTGTGTGCAGGGAAATTCGCCCTAAAAGGGCGGTCGGTTTTTGCGACGTTTTTAATAGTTGCCACAACAGAAAATACGCCAAGCGACTGACATTGCCAACGTTGTTGTACGCGCGGATTGTCGTTATCGGATACGATTAAATTTGCCGGAACAAGTTCCGTAGGTATTTTGTGAAAAGGGAAGGCTGTATGAATATTTCCCAAGCGATTAGCGTTGCCGCATGAGAAGATAAGAAAAGTGCGGTCAAAATCCATTGAATTTTGTCACCGCACTTTTTCGTATTATTTCAATAAATAGGCTTTTAACTGCGCAAAATCGTTTTTCCATTTCATCGGATAACAATGGCAGTTTATTGTGTTTATCCAAGGCTTCCGGCAATGGCAGAGTTAAATCCAGAATACGTTCGACGGATTCTTTAAATTTTGCCGGATGTGCAGTGCACAGGAATAAGCCGGTTTCGCCTGCTTGCAAATCCTGTTTTAACACTTCACTCAGGCCACAGCGCCGTGCGGTTCGCATAAATTAACCGTTGGTTCATGGCGCGCAAGGTGTCTTCCGTTTGCGCATCGGAAATCGCGGCAGAATGTAACCTCGCTTAACGCCCAACGCGTTGCGTTTGAACAACTTTCTTCCACGCGTGGCCAGTTGTTCGGGCAGGGATACGTCCATGGCGTGGGCAGAAAGAGTGGCTACCGGTCGCATTTGGCGACCAGTTTCCACTGTGTAAATAACGCGGCACGGTGTCGTTAGTGTTGGTGGCGGCGATAAAGCGTTTAATCGGCAAACCGAGGGTTTTGGCGATTAACCCTGCAGTGAGGTTGCCGAAGTTGCCGCTCGGCACGGAAACTACCAAGTTTTCACGTTTTTCTTTCGGCAATTGTGCCGCCGCTTCAAAGTAATAGCAGCACTTGTGCCAATAAACGGCTGATATTGATGGAGTTTGCGAGTTTGCCGATAACGTGACGTAGTTCTGCGTCGTCAAAGGCTTGTTTTACCGGAAGGCTTGGCGAGGCATCGAGATCGGCATTGATTGCGATAGTGCGAATATTGCCGCCAAGGGTGAGAAGAGTTTTTTCCTGTAACGGGCTGATTTTACCTTTCCGGGTATAAAATCACCACGTCTGATATTTTTCTAAGCCGTAAAGGCGTATGCAACCGCTGCACCGGTGTCACCGGATGTTGCCGTTAAAATAGTGATTTTTGCCATCACCACGTACGGTAGCTAAGGCTTGGGCCATGAAGCGTCCGCCGAAGTCTTTAAAAGCAAGGGTCGGGCCATGGAACAGATTCCAGCGCATAAATATTGTCTTCAACCTGTACAACCGGCGCAGGGAAGGTAAAGGCGTTACGAACCATTTGTCTGCAAGTTGTGCCTGAGGATTTCCTCACCGATTAATGCGTCGAGAATTTTTTGGCTGCGTTCAACCAACGGCAATGCCAGCAACTCGTCAATATATACTTAAGTACGGTATGTTTTGTGGTAAAAACAAGCCTTGATCTTTGCCTAACCCTTGGCGTACCGCTGGGCAAAATTAACCTGTTCTTCAGGGTGTTTGATATTGTATGAAAATTCATGTTTAATTCCGTTACAGTGAAATTATCGGTAGATTTCTGGTTAGGAAGATTATTTGATCCGATTGTATGGCATAACCTGTGGTGGATTAGTCACTAATGCTGACCATCACATAATCTGTATCTAAGGTTAAACCACAAAAAGGCGAATGCCATATTATGAATACAACTGACATCAGTATTACTTAATACATGAGGATATTGTTCAAAAAGCCTTCAATATCCTCTTTGCTGGAAGTGACTAGCTTACATTCGCCGGTGGCTTCACAAACTGGCGACCAGCTGACTCCTGCATTTTGTGAGCCATCGGCAATCCATTGTTTGCCTTTTTAGTTTTGGGGAAACGAAATTGCACATCGGTGTGATGTGCATCCAATAATACATAATCTCCGGCAGCTTGCGGGAGCCAATCCATTAGCGACTGCTTCGGCGTTGGCTAATGGAGAAATAAAATACTACAAAAAGTGCGGTAAGAATCATTTTTAAACCTGTTGATTTGCGCGGATTAGTCCAACTCTCTGGCGCCGGCATTATCGACTTTGCAGATGTGTGCCAAAAGCCCTCGTTGTTTTGTAAAAATAATGGTTCTCTAAATAAGTTGCTAATTTGGTGGCACTGCATTAAAATCCGGCGCGATGCAAAAATTGTTGGGCCGGAACCGGAAATACCGGTGGCTAATGCACCTAAATCACGAGTTGCTTGTTTTACTTCTGCATAATTTGGTAGTAACGCTTCATGGTAAGGTTCGGCTAATCACGTCTTTCATCATCATTGCCGCCAAATTTTCCTGCTGGGTATGGCAAGCATGTACAAAAGACCACCCTAGATGGCGACCGTGAGCACAACATCTTGTCTGGTATAACTTTTTGGTAAAATTGCGCGGGCTTCGGCAGTGGATACTTCAATGCCTGGGTACGCCAATACCCAATACCAATGATCAAAAATGGTAATTTTTGACAAATATTGCCGAAGAGATTGCACCATGAATTGTACACCGCCCTAAGTAGCAAAGGTGCCACATTATCATAGTGAATTGAGCCGGAAATTCGACCTTCCAATTCTCCCATCATGCTCAACAGTTCCATTTTTGGAGAACGGTTCGTTGTGGTATTTGTTTAACGCTACTAGCGCCGCCACGATAGAGCAGGCGCTAGAACCCGAGACCGGAGCCGATAGGCATATTTTTCTAGGGTTAAACGCAAAAGCTTTAACTTTTATGTTACGTAATTTGAGCTGTTCATCAAATAACACATAGAAGCTTGATAAACGATATTTTTGTGGTTCTTTCGGTAATTTACGCTCAAAATAACCCGCACGCTTTCCAACTCAAAGCCGCTGGCGATGGGCTCAACTTGAACCACATCACCTAATAATGAACCGTTAATTGGCGAAATTGCCGCACCTAGCGTGTCAAAAACCAACGCTGATATTGGCGCTGGATGCCCGGCGCACCAAATTCTAAGCATGAGACTCTCCGTTTAGTGCTTTAAGGTTCTTAAAATATCGGCAAAGATACCGGCGGCAGTCACTGCGTTGCCGGCGCCATATACGCGTAATAATAACGGAATTGGCTGATAATAACGGTATAAAATGCAGCGCATTTTTCGCCATTTTTCACTTTATATAATGGTTCGTCTTTATCTACGGCAACAATGGACGCTTTTACATTTGCCATTTTCAATTTGTCCCACATAACGTAATACCTTACCTTCCGCTTTGGCTTTTTCTACCCGAACGGCAAAATCGTTATCGAGCTGTGGCAACGACCATAAATTCATCGGTGGATTTTTCCTTCGGCAAAATCTTTTGGCAACACGCCTTCCACTTCCACCTCTTCCAACTCTAATTCTAAGCCGCTTTCACGAGCGAGAATTAATAGTTTGCGGGCAACGTCCTGACCGAGATAAGTCATCGCGCGGATCCGGTTCGGTGAACCCTTTTTCGCGGGCAAGTGCGGTTGCTTGGGAAAGCGTAAAAGTCTTCTTCCAATTTACCAAAAATAAAGGAGAGAGAGCCGGAGAGAATGCCATCAAAACGTTCCACTTCATCACCAGCAGCGAGAAGATTTTGCAGATTTTCAATTACCGGTAAACCTGCGCCCACATTCGTTTCATATAGAATTTACGTTGGTTCTTATGTGCCAGTTCGCGCAGTTTGTGGTAGTACTCAGTGCGCGGGTATTCGCTTTTTGTTTGGCGTAACAACGTGGAAACCTTCAGCCAGGGCGCGTTCGTATAAACTGGCCAAGGATTCTGCAGAAGTGCAATCAACAAAGACCGGATTAACCACATGATGTAACTTGATGAAAGAAAGAGTACATCAAAATCGGAAGGTTGTGTGGCATTTTCCAAATCTTTTGCCAATTGTCTAAGTTTAAGCCATTTTCGTTTAATAGCATTTTATTGGAATTTGCCTAATGCGCAGACGCGAATTTCAATGTCCTTCTTTGCTAAATAGTCCTTTTTGATGTTTGATTTGCTCGATTAATTCACCACAACACCACCGACGCCGACAAAGAAAACACTTCCACGATGTTGTTAAATAACGCTTGGTGTGTCGCTTTTACTGCTTCAATGGCTTTTATTTTGAGCAACCACGGCAGAAATTGAGCGCTCGGAGGAACCCTGTGCAATGGCGTTAATGCTGATGATTGGCTTGAGCTAGGGCAGAGAAGAAGCGAGCGGCGATGCCTGCGCTGGCTTGACGCATTCCATCACCAACCACAGGAAATAATGGATGAATCTTTAATGGTTTCGATTGGATCTAATTGGTGAGCTTTACTCAATTCTTGTTCAAATTCTGTCTCTCTAACGCTTTTGAGTGCAATCTCTACGGATTTTTACTGGCACGCAGAAGCTAATGCTGTATTCGGAAGAGAGTTGAGTGATTAAAATGACTGATACGTTGGCGTTGAGACATGGCGGAGAATACGCGTGATGCCATACCAACCATGCCTTGCACATACCTGGGCCGGAGATGTTAAACATCGCGACGTTATCTAAATTTGTGATGCCTTTTTGACCTGCAAGCCTTCGGATTTGATGTTACCCGCAATAATGTGAGCCTGGTGCGCTTGGATTCGCGGTATTTTTAATTAAACAAGGAATATTCGGACGAACCAATGGGCCGATAGTGCGAGGGTGAATGACTTTGGCTCCAAAGTAGGAAAAGCTCCATGGCTTCACGATACGACAGGCTTGGTAATAAACGTGCATCCGGTACTAAACGCGGATCACAAGTATAAACACCGTCTACATCAGTCCAGATTTCACATACGCTGGCGTTCAGGCGAGCTGCCAAACACGCAGCGGAGTGAGTCAGAGACCGTTACGTCCTAATAAAACCAGTTCACCTTTTTCATTACAGGCAGTAAAACCGGCCATTAACACGACCTTATCTTTGGCAATGGCACTGGCATTTACACGTTTGGTGGATTCATCAATGTCCACAGAAGATTCTAAATAGCTACCTTGTGCTAATAATTGTTTCACCGGATCTCATAACGTGTACGCTATATCCATTGGCGTTTCAAAACCAGGCTTTCATCTAGCGATGAAGCTTTTTCGCCACGGCAGTCAGTAGTAGCTTTCACAGAATCTTCTAATTTACCGGCTTGGCGAATCTGTTCTAATAATGAAGCGATTTGTTGAAATTCTTGATCAATAATTTGTTTGGTGCCTGCAAGGTCAAAATTATTATTTTTGGGTGTGTAATCCGTTGATGATGTTGTAGAAAATATCTAATGCTTCGTTGAAGTGGGTGTCTGTCGGTTGATTTAAAGCTGGCTTTTTCTGAAAGGGCAACAAGATGATTGGTGATTTTGGCTGGTGCTGATAGCACACCTGCTGCTTGTTCTTCCAAATGAGCTTGCTCGATAAGCTTCGCTGCCTGTGAAAAACCGTTCCGGATTGGCTAAGGATGTGCCCCCAAATTTTAATACGCGCATGATATTCTCCTGATGATAGTTGTGTTTGAAAAATTTTTGCATAAAAACCCGCTTCTACTGCTAAGAGGCGGGTTCATGAATTCTGTTCTTTAACGCACTAGCCCGCACCATTAATCATAGTAATGGTAATCATGGTGGTCAGCATAATGAAAGTGCGGTTGTTTTTCATGAGTGTTTTTACTTGAAAAAGAATGTGCTTAGAAATACAGAAATTTGTTTTTTTCTTGTCAAGCGCCTTCTAAATAAAATTAAATGGTTAGACATGTTGTATAAATCATAACTTTTTCAATACCGATTTATTGCAGGTAATAAATGATATATGAGACGAGGAGCTTAACTGCAGATTATATTGTAGGTAAAATGGCAGGGTGTTTATAAAGAGCCAGTGATTAAATCTCTAAAAAGGTACTTAGCCGGCAAGAAAAATTTGTTGCGTGCCGTTTATTTTAAATGGAAAACTATTGTTCTCAGAACCCCTTAAACAAATTAGGCGATGTAGCAATGAATAATATTCCGCAACAGTTACAGCAAATTCATCAACAAATCGAAACGAAGCCTGTCACGCCGTGGGACGTGAGCAAAGTGCGGTTAAATTACTAGCCGTTTCCAAAAACCAAACCGGTTGAGGACATTCTTATAGCGCATGCTGCAGGGCAGGTGGCATTCGGCAGAATTATGTGCAGGAAGGCGTTGATTCAATATTGTCAACAACATGATGTGTCGTTGGAATGGCATTTTATTGAGCCGTTACAATCTAATAAAACCCGTTTGGTGGCAAGAATATTTTGATTGGATGCAAACCCTTGAGCGTGCCAAAAATTGCTGAGCGTCTAAATGAACAACGTCCACCATATAAAAGCACCGTTAAATGTGCTTATTCAAATTAACGATTAGCCAAAAGAAGCCAGTAAATCCGGAATCCAACCCTGTAATATGTTGACTCTTTTGCAAAACACATTGAAAACTTACCGCACTTACGCTTGCGTGGCTTGATGGCGATTCCTGAACCGACGGATGATGTGGCTCAGCAGGAACAGACGTTTTTGCCAAATGAAAACGTTGTTTGAACGAACTTACAGCAGGCATACCGAATGCGCAAATTGATACGTTGTCTATGGGGATGACTGATGATATGCAGGTGCGATAAAATGCGGGTCAACCATGGTGCGCATCGGCACAGCAATTTTTCGGTAAACGGGATTATGCCAAATAATAAATAGGTTTTATGCTGAACAAAAAGCCATTTCGATAGAAAATGGCTTTTTATGAGAACAATTAGCGAGCTAATACATTTTTGTAAAGCTTGATAAATTATCTGAGCCTGTTCTCCAGAAAGTGCGGTCTTATTTTCATCTGAATGACTACCGAACTTTGTTTTCCGACGGCGGCTAACTGCATTTGGTAAGTTCCACCTTCTAAGTCTGGTATTTGCATTCCGATACGCTGCCATTCTTCTTGTGACAATGGCTTGTAGTTCTAATTCACGAATACCACGGCTACCGGTTTCTTCTTTAATTTCAAAGCCGAGTTTCGGCAGTGCAGAGGCTACTTTTGACCATGCACTATCAAATGATGCGCCTAATACTAACGCTGTTCTACCATTTGAATCAGTAGCTATAGTGGATTGTATCGGGGTTGAACCTGCGCCGTTTAGTTCTGTTGCTGTTTTGGTGTGCAGTATTTAATTCACCCACCAATTGATTTAAACGATCTGGAAGGCATAACGTTGTTTATCGGTAAAATTAGGGGTGTAAATCGTATCATCCCGTTTCATTTTGCAATACGGAGACGACTAATGCGTTGGCTTGTTGTGCGCTGACCTCTTCAATTTGATAGCGAATTTTTGGTGTTTTCCAAATCGTCAGCGCGACCGAGTGTCTGCCCAGTTCGTTAATAATTTATTACCTTCAACGGTATAGCCAATGTCTTGTTCTTTTGAGTAAACGTTCTACTTGTTTTTAAGTTATAAACACTCTGTTTATCGGGTGTATAAGTTGATTAATGCGCGTTCACCGTCAAATTGTGTGACAGAATTGCTGATAATGGCTAATGGAATAGAGGGCGGACGAATATCTACCGTTCCGCTTTTATTAATTTTGACTTGTGGCAATTGATATTCGGAGCTTTGTGCAGGTAGGTTGACACCGCCACTGGCTAAAGGGGTAAAGGATGGTAATTCGGCATTGGATTTTTGATAAGTATCTCCGGCTTGTTGTTTGCTTTCTCATTACTCGGTGAGAACAAGCGCTAAGAACGGCGATCATTGCAGCGGTTAACAACCATTTTTCATAAATTACCCTTTTTGGTTCATAATTAGGATTTTGTTTAAAAATTGTGTGTTTTCGACACAACATAGCGTGAAAAGTTCAGGGTCTATAAGCATAGACCCCTGATGACTATCGACATTAAATTAAGTCTGCCGATTTTAACGCGTCTAATACTTTTCAGTTGAGCTTGTTCACTCAATGTGGTGAGCGGAAGACGTAAAACCGGTTCCGGGAATTAAACCTAATTTGTAACATGCCCATTTCACCGGAATCGGGTTTGGATTCCACAAAAGAGGTTTTTGTGTAACGGCATTAAGCGTTGATTGATTTGTTCCGCTTCATCGAATTTACCGGCGCCGAGGCTGGATGACACATTTCGCCATATCCGCTGCCGCTACGTTATTGGTCACGGAAATGACCCCTTCTGCACCTAATTTCATCGCTTCTAAACCGGTGGCATCGTCACCGCTTAGAATAATGAAATCTTCACCAGTGAGTTGTTTGATTTTTGTACGCGACATCGACATCACCGGTAGCTTCTTTAATTCCCACGATATTGCTGATTTTTGCCAAGCGACCGACAGTTTCTGGTAATAAATCACTCACCTGTACGTCCTGGTACGTTATGCAGAATTTGCGGAATATCGGTACATTCGGCAAATCGCTTTAAAGTGTTGGTACATACCTTCTTGGGTTGGTTTGTTGTGGTAAAGGCACAACAGATAAACAACCAGCAATGCCACTGTTGTTTAATAATTTGGTCATTGTGATAGCTTCGCTGGTGGCATTTGCACCGGTACCAGCAATAACCGGAATACGACCCGCGGCAAATTCAACAGTTTTAAGAATGGCTTTTACATTTTTCATCAATGCTTACAGTAGCTGATTCACCGGTCGTTCCGACAGAAACGATAGCGTCGGTGCCGCTCTTAATGTGAAACTCTACTAATGAGGTTTCAAAATCCACTTCACCATGGCTGTCCATTGGTGTAACGAGGTGCGACGATACTTCCTTGAAATAAAGGATGGTTTTGACATAAAAGGCCTCCGTTTTGATTGTTATTTCCCTTTTTGCCCGCAATGAAAAAGCGATTGAAAAGGCTGTGTTTGCTTGCTAATAGTTATTTAAGATCGCTAAAATGGATTTAATTTGCAAAGTATTTTTCTATTTTCAGAGGATTTTCAGATGAGAACATTAAAAAAGTAGGCGAAAACGCACCGCACTTTACGTTACCAAATCAAAATAATGAAATGGTTTCTTTGACGCAATTTCAAGGAAAGAAAGTCTTAGTAGTACTTTTACCCGAAAGCGCTCACGCCGGGTTGTACCCTACGCAAGCCTGTAGTTTACGGGATAGTAAAGCAGAATTGGAAAACCTGGGCCTTGTGATTTTTAGGAATCAGTCCCGATAGCCCGATTGGCACAATTTATTGAGAAAAAGAAATTAAATTTCCACATTGTTATCAGATGAAGATCATTTTGGTAGCAGAACAATTTGGTGTATGGGGTGAAAAGAAATTTATGGGGCGTACTTTTTGATGGTATTCATCGCATTAGTTTTTGATTGATGAACAAGGCAAAAATCGCTCAAGTATTTGATAAATTTAAAACGACAGATCATCATCAAGTGGTATTGGATTATTTAAAAAGTAATTAGAAAAATGACCGCACTTTAATTTTTAAGATCAAAGTGCGGTCATTTCTCTCAATATTTTTACCGGTGTTTTTCTTACCAGTAGTAGTTGGGTTTTACACCCAATTGATTTTGTTTTTCACCATGCTTACCACGATTAAATCCGGCATAGGCTGATACTTTCCAATCTTGAATGCCAATACCTAAGCTGACATCATTGTAGAAATAGGTTCCTACTTTTTGTTGGAATTCTTGTCCATTAATATTTTTGTCCGTAAGATTTGCCTAAAGTTGTCACATAGTAAGAGGAGAAGGCTGGTGTGACTTCTACGCCATCTACATTAAAGGTGTTACTTACTTTTACACCTGCGTGATAAGCGACTAAACTCAAACTTGGACTTCTTACTACAAGGCCATTGACTCTCACCGCTGGTTGCACTTATCCGATGATAACGAAGTCCCCAAATTGGTGTGACTTTGAAATCTTTCAAATTCAAAGTCATAAGCAAAAATTCATTCCTACACTGATGATCTTGCGTTTAAATTTGCTTTCTGCCATTTTACTGCTTGACCAACCATAACTAATATCAATTGCTTTGCTATACTCTTCAAAGTTTTTGTTTAGCGTAGGCTGTTAACATGGTGAGATGGCTGAACCATTCAGTGAACCATATTTATTGTTATTTTTCATGAGTTAATGTACCGCCCAAAATAACACCGTTATCTAATTCGGCTTCATCATTACCTAACGTAATTTGGTTACTTTTGCGTCTATAATTGCGGTAGTCGCCATTATTAGCATGCACATCATTATTAGCGTATTCAACCCATACACCACCCTAACGGACGATAGAAATTGGTTCTGTCTAAACGTCTGTCCATACGACCTGCAAGATCTAAGTTTAATGCGGTAATGATGGACACATCAGAAACCATAGCATTTGCTGCCGCCATCTCTTTTTGTCTGATCGGCTAATGCTTGAGTTTTTTGTGCCCTCACTATGTTGTAGAGTTTCTTCTGGTGATAACTGGGTGGTCACTTTTTCTTCAGTACTTGATAATTCTTTTTGATGATTGCGTTTCCATGGCAACAGTTCCAGTAGCATCAGCTTCTGCTTGCGTATTTTTCCTGTGTACCATTGGTTGAAGCTACTGATTCTTCGGACCACTGTGGTTGGCTGTTTGTCGTTGGTTGGCTCTGCTGGCTATTAGCGTTTTCACCTTCAGGTTGAACAGAAACATTTTTGTTCATCTTTTATTTCAGAATGCTGTTCGGCACTGGAGTATTTCACCATCGTTAGTTATTTCTGGAACAACCTCTTGTGTTTTTGCAATCTCATTTATTTCTTCTACTTGATTATATTCCTCGCCTGGTTTTTGCTGGGCCATTTTTGCTCTTGAGAAACAGACTCTGATTCTAAGTGTTGTGGCTCAACACGTCAACTTCTTCAGCTTGTTTGTGTTCTTCCTCAGTCTTTCGGCGAGCGATTTCTTGTTCACGAGCGACACGTTCTGCTTCTACACGTTGTTGTTCAATGCGTGCAGATTCTTCGGCTTGTTTACGTGCTTCTTCAGCCTGTTGACGAGCGATTTCTTGTTCATGAGCAATACGTTCCGCTTCTACACGTTGTTGTTCAATGCGAGCAGATTCCTCGGCTTGTTTACGTGCTTCTTCAGCCTGTTGACGAGCGATTTCTTGTTCACGAGCGACACGTTCCTGTTTTGCTACACGTTGTTGTTCAATGCGTGCAGATCTTCCGGCTTGTTTACGTGCTTTTTCAGCCTGTTGACGAGCGATTTCTTGTTCACGAGCGACACGTTCTGCTTCTACACGTTGTTGTTCAATGCGAGCAGATTCCTCGGCTTGTTTACGTAGCTTCTTCAGTCTTTTGGCGAGCGATTTCTTGTTCACGAGCGACACGTTCTGCTTCTGCACACGTTGTTGTTCAATGCGAGACAGATTCCTCGGCTTGTTTACGTGCTTCTTCAGCCTGTTGACGAGCGATTTCTTGTTCACGAGCGACACGTTCTGCTTCTACACGTTGTTGTTGTATACGCGCAGCTTCTCTAGCTTGTCTACGTTCTTCTTCAATTTTTTTGACGAGCGATTTCTTGTTCGCGAGCGACACGTTCTGCTTCTAATCGTTGTTGTTCAAGACGTGCGGTTTCTTCGGCTCGTCTGCGTTCTTCTTCAACTTTTGACGAGCGATTTCTTGTTCACGGGCAGAACGTTCTGCATCTATACGTTGTTGTTCAATGCGTGCAGTTTCTTCAGCTCGTTTGTGTTCCTCTTCGGCTTTTTGTTTAGCCAGTTTTTCTTCACGAGCAACACGCTCAGCCTCTTGATGTTCGCGTTCAATCCGAGCAGCTTCTTCTTTTCTACGTTGATCCTCGCATCAAGATGCGTTGACGATTTTTCTTCATCGGCTTTTTGACGAGCAATTTCTTGCTCCCGCGCTAAACGTTCACGCTCACGACGAGCTATCTTCTTCTGACTTTTTACGGGCTTCTTCGGCTTTTTGTTGGGCGATTTTCTTGTTCGCGAGGCAACACGTTCAGCTTCTAGTCGTTCTTGCTCAATACGGGCTTGTTCTTCTTTATGACGTTGTTCTTCTATCGCTTGTTGACGTAATTTATCGTCAGTTTTTGTTGGACTAAATCCTGTTTCACGAATAATCAGTTCCCGTTTAATACGAGCAACTTCTGCTTGCGCTGTTCATTAGTTGCTGTAAAGGCAGCCGCTTCGATTTTTGGCGGGCAATTTCTTCGCTCACGGGCGATTATTTCATTTTTAATACGTGCTAGTTCTGCTTGTTTTTGTTGTTCTTCACAGCACGTTGACGGGCGATTTTCTTCTGCTTTTTATGAGCAAGCTGTTGCTCCAACGCCACACGTTCGATGCTCAAGGCGAGCTGCATCTTGTTTTTGCGTTGTTCGGCCAGCGCTTGTTGACGGGCTTCTTCTACTTGTTGACGGACAATTTCTTGTTGCTGAGCCAGAAGTTTTGCTTTGTTGATATTCACGCGCAATAAGTGAAGCATCTTCTTGTGCTGTTCTTCAGCTAAGCGACGTTGCTGTTCTTGTTTTACTTGAGCGGTAGCAATTGCTTCGGCCTGTTTACGTTGTTCTTCAGCTTTTTGGCGAGCAATCTTCTGTTCATGGGTAATTCGTTCAATCTCTGAACGTTCATTTTTAATATTATTTGTCTTTATTTTTGCAGTGGACTTTTTATTTTGCTGCTGAATATTTGTTGTTGGTTTCTCTTTATTCTTATTCAAATTACGGGATTGCTGTTGATTTGCATTATTTTGAATATTAGATGCGAAAACGGGTTGACTAAAAAGCCATTGCGATTGCAGAAGCTACGAGTGTGTAACTAAAAAGGTTTGAGTAAGTTTTTCATAAAGTTCTTTGAGGCTATAAGGTTGTTATTAAAAATATATTTTGGCCAATATTATACACAAAAATGCGGCAAATTTCTCAGAAATATTTGAAAAATTCACCGCACTTTTTTATGCGAAATAATTAATTTGTGCTGTGTGTTGTTATTCTATTAGCACGTTTACGATCCATTTCTGTTAATAATTTTTACGGATACGGATAGATTGCGGGGTAATTTCTACTAATTCATCATCATCAATAAATTCAATTGCCTGTTCAAGGCTGAATTTAATTAGGTGATTAACGCAATTGCGTCATCTTTACCTGAAGCGCGCATATTGGTGAGTTTTTCCCTTGTAAAGCAGTTCACGGTTAAGTCGTTAGAACGACTGTGAATACCGATGATTTGTCCCTTCATAGACTTCGGCACCGTGATCGATCATCAGTTTGCCGCGCTCTTGCAAGCCCCATAAGGCATAAGCCAAGGCCTTTACCGGTGGCATTAGATATCAATACGCCATTTTTACGCTGACCGATTTCGCCCGGTTTCACATCGTCATAATGGCTGAAACTGGAGTAGAGTAGCGGTTCCGGAGGTCATGGTCATGAATTCATTACGGAAACCGATTAAGCCACGGCTTGGGAATGACGTATTCTAAACGTGTACGACCTTTACCGTCCGGTACCATGTCTTTTCACTTCACCTTTGCGGATACCAAGTAGCTTCCATGACCGCGCCTTGGTGTTGTTCTCTTCAATGTCGATGGTGACTTGTTCAAACGGTTCTTGTTTGTGTCCATCCACTTGTTTGAAAGATGACTTTCGGGCGGGATACGGCTAATTCGTAGCCTTCGCGACGCATATTTTTCGATTAACACAGATAAATGCACTCACCACGGCCTGAAACACGGAATTCATCCGGGTTTTGGGTTTCTTCCACGCGCAATGCTACGTTGTGGACAAGCTCTTTGTTTAAGCGTTCCAAAATTTGACGAGATGTCACGTATTTTGCCTTCTTTACCGCAGAAACGGAGAAGTGTTAACGCAGAAGAACATGGTTACGGTTGGTTCATCAACGCTTAATGCCGGTAAGGCTTCTACGTTGTTGATGTCGCAAATCGTATCGGAAATATTGAGTTCGCCAAGACCGGTAATCGCCACGATGTCGCCCTGCACTGGCAATGTCTTCTTCGTAGCGTTGTAATCCCTAGGGTGTCCCAATACCTGACCGATTTTACCGTTGCGGGCTTTTCCGAAAGCTGTCGATGATTGTCACGCTTTGGTTTGGGTTTTCACCGTCCCACGTTTAATACGACCGACACCGATAACACCCACATAGCTGTTGTAGTCTAGTTGGAGAGATTTGCATTTGAACGGTGCATTAAGCTCCACTTTTGGTGGCTCAACGTGTTCGATGATCGCTTCAAATAAAGGGATCAGTGTTGGCAGCTAAATCGTCGTGATCCAGACCGGCAACACCGTTTAAGGCAGAGGCGTAAATAATTGGGAAGTCTAATTGTTCGTCAGTGGCGCCAAGGTTCACGAATAAATCGAACACTTGATCGACCACCCAGTCAGGGCGAGCGCCTGGGCGGTCAACTTTGTTGATTACCACGATCGGTTTTTGAAGCCGTGGGCAAATGCTTTTTGTGTCACGAAACGGGTTTGTGGCATTGGGCCGTCAAACGCATCCACCACCAATAATACGCAGTCCACCATGGATAATACGCGTTCTACTTCGCCGCCGAAGTCCGCGTGTCCCGGGGTGTCTACAATGTTAATACGGTAACCGTTCCAATTGATGGCGGTATTTTTGGCCAAAATGGTGATGCCGCGTTCTTTTTCGATATCGTTGGAGTCCATCACGCGCTCATCGCATCACCGCTACGGGAGGCATCGAAGGTACCGGATTGTTGTAATAATTTTATCCACTAAATGTCGTTTTGCCGTGGTCAACGTGGGCAATGATTGCGATATTACGCAGTTTGTTAATGTCTATTTGATCTGTCATTGAGAATTCTTAAGCCTAAGCTAATGATAAAATAGGTGATTTTCTGACCGCACTTTTACTGCCAAAAATGCGAAAGGGCGCAGATTATACAACTTTTATGAGGGGCTGCTATGAATAAATGGAGAAAAATTTGAACAATAAAAAGTACCTGATTTTATGAAAGGATTAAAAATTTGTTGCATTAAATAAACCAAATTTAATAGAATGAAATTATGATTAATATTTTTATTCTAGTAAACATTTAAATTTTTATCTAATTATTTATTTATCCTGTTTGTTTTTATTTAAAATTCATTGAGTTTTCATAGATGATATGTTACTTTTACGCGTTTTTTATCTTAATTAACCCACGTCATTTAGAGGATTTACTAGTATGTCCAATGCGATTGACGAATGTGTTTAAAGCTCATTGAAGAAAAATGACATCAAAGTTTGTGTTACTCCGTTTTTACCGATATTCAGGGTAAAGAACACGGTGTTTCCTTGCCGGTAAATCTAATTGACGAGGATTTGTTTGAAGATGGCAAAATGTTTGATGGTTCATCTGTTGAGGGCTGGAAGGCGATTAATAAAGCGGATATGCTATTAATGCCGATTGCCGAAAACTGCCGTAGTCGATCCGTTTTTGCGCAGATTCCAACCCTTTATCTCTGCGTTGTAGCATTTTTGAACCGACCACCATGCAAAAGCTATGATCGTAGATCCCGCGTTCTATCGCACTTCGTGCAGAAAAATTATATGCGTTCCACCGGCGTAGCGGATCAAGCGTTCTTCGGACCGGAACCGGAATTTTTCCTCTTTGATGACGTGCGTTTTCGATGTGTCGATGAACGGCAATACTTACCAAGTGGATGACATTGAAGCGGCGTGGAACACCAACAAAGCGTTATGAGAAACGGTAACAATGCGTATCGTCCGCTGAAAAAGGCGGCTATTGTGCGAGTGGCGCCAGATTGATACGGCACATGATATTCGTTCCGAGATGTGTTTATTAATGGAAGAAATTGGCTTGGTGATTGAAGCTCACCATCACGAAGTAGCCACTGCCGGTCAAAAATGAAATTGCTACCAAGTTCAATACGTTAACATTGAAAGCGGATGAAACCCAAATTTATAAATACATCGTACATAATGTGGCGTAGGAGCATGCAAAACCGCCTGTTTTATGCCGAAAACCGATTACCGGTGATAACGGTTCGGGTATGCACTGTAATATGTCCCTGAGCAAAAGACGGCAAAAAATATTTTCCAAGGGGATAAATATGCAGGGCCTTTCAGAAACTGCACTTTATTACATCGGCGGTATCATCAAACACGCGAAAGCGTTAAACGCATTCACTAACCCAAGCACCAACTCTTACAAACGTTTAGTGCCGGGGTTTGAAGCGCCGGTATTATTGGCGTATTCCGCAAGCAACCGTTCGGCGTCGATTCGTATTCCTGCCGTGACCAGTCCCGAAAAAGCCATTCGCGTGGAAGCACGTTTCCCGGATCCGCTTGGCTAACCCGTATTTGGCGTTTTGCTGCGTTATTAATGGCGGGCTTGAGATGGCGTGGTGAATAAAAATCCATCCGGGCGATGCGATGGACAAAAACCCTGTATGATTTAGCCACCGGAAGAATTAAAGATATTCCTGCTGTCGCAAGTTCATTAGAAGAAGCATTAGAACGCACTGGAAAAACGATTTTGAATTCTTAACACAAGGTAATGTGTTTACTAAAGAGTTTATGTCACAAGCGTTTTCATTGGTATAAATGCAAAGAAGTGACCCGTTTAAATATGACACCGCATCCGGTGGAATTTGAAATGTATTACTAATTAAATGAAAAAGAAAAAGGCGGTTTGATACCGCCTTTATTTTTCTTGAAAGTGCGGTCAAAAATAAATGAATTTTTGACCGCACTTTTTCATGGTTAATTAGCGTTGCTTCGATAAATCGCATTTTTGTATTCAGGGTTTCGACAAATACGGAGAAGCCCATTGCAAAAATAAACATAGGCTTTTGGCACATGAATACCGAGACTTTTCGATGATTAATGTCACACCGATTAAAATTAAGAACGCTAGTGCTAATACTTTTTCAAAAAGTCGGGTAATTTTTCCACAAAAATCGCCAATGGGTTTGGCGGCAAACATCATCATACCAACGGCACTAACGATTGCAGCTAAACCATTACCGGGACTTGGTTTTACCATACCTACGGCAGTAATAACGGAGTCAAGGGAAAAGCAATATCCAGCAAGGCTATTTGAATTAATACAGAAAAAGAAACTGACGTTTTTCTTAGTGTTGTGTTCTTCGTGTTCTTCATGGTGGCTTGAATTGCCCTCACGTAGTTCACTGGTGCTTTAATAATAAGAAATAATCCTCCGAAAAATAAGATTAAATCACGCCCTGAGAAAAGCCTTTTTGTCAAACAGTGAGAATAATGGCTCGGTAAGACGCATCATCCAAGATAGGGTGAGAAGGAGTAAAATGCAGTTCCCATCGCAAGGGATAAACCGATAATTCGCCCTGGTTGGCGTTGTTTTTCCGGTAAACGGGCAACTAAAATGCTGATTAAAATAATGTTATCAATGCCCAGAACAATTTCCAGTGCAGTTAGGGTTAAAAAGTGCAACCAATGATTCCGGGTTGCTCAGCCATTCCAACATATACTTTCCTTAAGAGAATAATAGGGGCGCGATCATATAGCTTTGTGAAGAAAACTGAAAAGTGCTAAATCGTTTGTTGAATAAATTGTTGTAAATTTCGTGGGTGAATGCTTTTCGCAAGTAAAACCCAAGTGAGTGTATCAGATAATCTCCTGTTTTGCCACGCTTCTAGTTAAGGCTTTACTATTAGCGCCTTTGGGACGGAGCTGCAATACATCACCCTAAACGAGCAGTGATCTGATCTAATTTGCCTCAACACGATGTAATCCATTAATTCCCTCCCAATCTTGCCGTAAACGCGCTTCTTGTTGTGGGGCTGGGTTGCCACGGATTGGCGCACCGATGTGGCGTTCTGCTAAAAGGAATTTGGCGCTCTCCTTCAATCGGGATCCATAACACCTTGGATAATTTATGTTTCACATGCAGTTTTTGCCAATTTACGCCACTATTTTTGAATCAACGGCGCAAGGCTAACGAACGTAGTCTCCAACGGAAAACCTTGTGCGTTAATCAGGATCGTTTTTAGCTCTATGCCTAAAATGCGCAAAATCCTGCTCGGCTTTGCTACCGGCAGACGCGCCAAGAGCCATTTCAATGAGTATCCCTACCCAGCCTTTATCCGCTTTAAATTTGGTGGCACGGGGGATTTGTAATTGTTGCGCTAATTCGCCAAAGGTCATACCGGCAATGGATTGGGCACGGGCTAATAATTGTTGTTCGGTTTGGATCATTTTAAGTGCGATATTTTTTCAGTAATTTTTGTTTAACGTATTCTACACCTTTATCGACAAAGGAATTCTTCTAAGTTGAGTAAACTAACGCTTGGCCGGCAGACCACCGCCAAAACCCAGTAATAGCACTAACTTTTGCCCAATACACGATGACAAGGAATAATGATACTAATCGGATTACTTCCCACAGCACCACCTACGGCACGTACTGCTTTCGGGTTGTTAATTAACTCTGCTAAGCCGCTATAACTGGCCGTTTGTCCGTAAGTAATTTTACGTAAGGCCTGCCAAATACGTTGTTGAAAATCAGTGCCTTTAGGCGCTAATGGGATAGTAGAAAAGGTTTCTTTTTCACCGTTAAAATAACGATCTAAGGCTTGTTTTATTTGGATGAATAACGGTAACGCATTATTTTCAATCCATTTTCGGATTCGGTGGTCGGTTTGTTCTAATTCCAAGTCTAAATTGGTGAGCATATCATTTTTCCGCCAGCATTAATAGCTTGCCGATGGGGGATTGATAGTATGAGTAAAAAATATCAGCCATTATACCGTCTCATTTGTTACAAAAAGCGCATTCGATTTTACCCGACGCGCTTATGATGTTCAATTTCGTTTAAATTAGAAACGATAATTTAGGGTTTTAAAACCATAGAGGTTAGCACTTGCTTTCGATTGATAGTCTGCTTCAGCTGCTACTAAACCACCAGCTAAACTTTTGGGTTTCTTTAAAGTTAAGTCCCGTGAGTGCGCAAAACCAAAATCACAGAAAAGTCTGGTGTGAATTTATAGGTGGCACCAAGGCGAGTGCCAGGTACGGTCAGTATCCGGAATGGATGCAGAATGATGTTCACCTGCTGCACCCTTTCATCGTAAGCAACACCGGCACGTAGTGCTAATTGTTCAGTTAAATCATAAGTGGCACTAACGCAATGCGTGAGTTATTTACAGTAACCTTCATCTTTATGGAAAGCAAGTTGACCATTGCTATAAGTGGCATGAAAAGATCTTTTAAACGGCTCCATTCCGTGTATTTATAGCTATAATGCATAGCGAACTTATCAGTAAATTTATGAAACCTGACACTTCCCAATAACTTGGTAAATGTAATGTTAAATCACCTTCGCCTACATATGCGGCAGTACCACGAGGAGCACAACTTAATGCCGTATTGTCTTTGAAATCAATATCAACTTTCGAATGATAAGCCACACCAATACGGTTTCTTTCATTAAATTCATAAAGCTCAAGCCTGTATTCAGCCGAATGCCCATGCAGCTTTGTCTGTGCAAACGAGGTTAATAATGTGCCTTTTTCTACTTGAGCACCCAAACCACCTAGACGGAGTCATTAACCCTGTTGGTGGAGTCAGCTGCGGCAGCTCGGGCTGCAGATTTGTTGTTGCAATGCAGGTGTTGTTCTCACATTATCAATAGCAGTATCTAAATACCGGCTGTACGTTCAACTTTTGCTTTGGCATAATGGCATGAACCTAAACCTGCGCTCCAGCCTTCAGAAATCCGGTAAGATCCGCTTAAGTTTTAGGTTAATAGCAGATTAAAATCTGTTTTTCCGCCGAATAAACCGGCATCATAGTTGTCATTATATTCCACTTTTTAAAACCAAAGTTGACGTTCATGCCTGTACCAATCGTACGAATTTGTCGTTAATTGGGGCAACAAAGTACATATTTGGAATGAAAGAGCCGGGAACAACACTTTTATGGTTAGCGGAACCTGCGACTTCTACGCGCCTAAAACTTTAGCCCGAACAGGGACCGTTCATATGAATTCTAGAATCTACATAAACGCCACCAGCAGAGAATTCGTTTTGTTTAAAGAGGCTCATTAATGCTGGGTTGGTTGCAACAACAGAGCGTTGCTGCTGCCGCAGCAACTTCACCGGCATAGGCTCGGCCTAAGCCTGAAGTGAGATCACTTCTGCCAATTGGAATGCTGCAGCTGATGCACCTGTCGCTGTACCAAGGAGAGAGTGAGAAACATATGTATTTATAGAATTTGTTAGTTTTTCCATTTTATTACCTTTAATTGGTTGCTGTTTCTTAGGAAAACGAGCCATTCTAAAAACAGACTAGCAAGGAGCAATGTTCTTTTTGTTTTTATTAAAGTGTTCAGACCAGTAAAAGCAAGAAAGTGCGGTCGATTTTGTATTAAATTTTAATAATGTTAAAATAGTCAAAGGTTTTCAACTGATTTTATAAAGGAGAAAATATGAGTAGCTTAAAATGCCAAGCAGAAGAAGCCAAAGTGTGTTGCTGTGTCGATGTGGGGACCGTAATTGATGGTTCTGATTGTACCATTGATTTCGAACAGGTTTACGCTACAGAAGAATTAGCCAAAGAGGCGCTTAAACTATTTAACTGAGAAAGCCAAAGCGGCCGAAAAGCGATCCTCGCCATATTACCAGTGACATAAGTGCGGTGAAAATGGCTATAAATTGAAAACACAATTTGAGTTTAGTTGCTAAGCAAGAATCCATGATTTTCCAACTTTCTACTCGTTAATGAGGATGTTAATTTATATGAAAAAAAGGCTTAAGTTTTTAACTTAGGGCCTTTTTGTGTTCCTTCTACTATGCTTCTTCGCTTTCTTCCGAAAAACGCTCAATTCGAGCTCCGAGGCCGCGTAGTTTTTCTTCAATGCGTTTCATACCCACGGTCAATATGATAAAATACTGATCGACGATGGTTTCACCTGTGGCAATACAACCGGCTGAAACTAGGCTGATGAGGCACGTAAATCAGTTGCCATTACTTCTGCCCGGACAAGTGTTCAACGCCGTGGCAGTGCTGTGTTACCTTCGATTTCTGCTTTACCGCCCATACGAATCAGTTCAGGAATGTGCATGAAACGATTTTTCAAAGATAGTTTCGGTGATGATACTGGTGCCGTTTGCTACCATGTTTAGCAAGGTAAATTGTGCTTGCATATCTGTTGGAAAAACCCGGGTAAGGTGCGGTGCGAATATTTACTGCTTTGGGACGATTATCAAAAGCATATCCAACGTGATAGTGTCTTCTGTCACGTCTACTTGAACACCTGATTCGTAGTTTATCAATAACGGCGTCTAGGGTACCCGCCTTAGTATTTTTGCAGAAATACGGCCGCCAGAAATCGCGGCCGCGACTAAAGAATGTTCCAGTTTCAATACGATCTGGAACAATACTATGCCGACAACCAGTTAAGTGTTCTACGCCCTCGATAGTTATTGTATCGAGCCTGCGCCACTGATTTCGCACCCATTTTATTTAAGAATTCTGCAGTATCAGCAATTTCCGGTTCGCGTGCTGCGTTTTCAATTACCGTTGTGCCTTTTGCGGGTTGCGGCAATCATAATGGAGAGTGCAGCTCTACACTGACTTTCTCCATTACAATGCGAGTACCAGTTAAGTAGCTCATTTACATGAGCTTTTATCACAACCGTCTTCAGGGACGATTTGAGCCCGAGACGTTCTAAACCGCTAATATGTAAATCAACAGGACGAGCACCGATAGAGCAACCTCCCGGTAGTGAGACCTGTCCTTGGTTAAAACGGGCACTAAATGGTGCGAGCGCCCAAAATGAGACACGCATGGTTTTTACGAGTTCGTAAGGTGCAACAAAGTGATCGATTTTAGATGCATCTAATGCACGATGCCTTGTTCATTACGTTCAACCACAACGCCTAATTGACGTAAGATTTTTAGTGTGGTTTCAATATCTTTAAGATCAGGAACATTGGTTAAAGGTTACTGGTTCTGTTGCTAAAATTGCGGCAAAAAGAATCGGTAATGACGGCATTTTTAGCGCCGGAAATCTCTACTGTGCCTTTTTAAACAAGACTGTCCGTAAACACAGAAATTTTTGCATGGTACTTTCCTGTGGGGAATTAGGCAGGGTGATTAAGCTAAGCGTTCGCGTTTCCATTTTTCAACGGTATAAGTCCGAATGGAAAGTGCATGGGATTTCATTACTCGAAATATGACTTCAACAGTGGTGCATAAATCATTTGCCGTTGTTTTAACCTTAGATAAACCGGCAAATTGATCGCTTACTGCAATCACGCCGTAATGTGCATTTTCACCTTGGACGTAAACCTCATCAAGGGTTGAGGCTTCTTTTTAAAAATGCGTTCGATTTCTTGAGTTTCCATTAACGATTTCCATTTTGCGGGATAAATTGCGATCCAGTCGGATAATCCGAAAAGATCGGCTAATATTAGTAATTGTGATGGTGGGTTTTGTAAAGTTTGTGTCTGATCTTTTGATAACAGTGTTTGATTATGTTGTAAAAATTCACAGAGTAATGCAAAACCTGCGGAGTCGATACAGGTTATTTTGGGTTAAATCCCAAAGAATAGTTTGCCCACTCGATCCTTCCAATAAGAAGCACGTTGTTGCCAAAGCGACAACAACGTGTTACGAGATAACTCTCCTGATAATTGGAGTGTTATGCCATCATTTACCTGTGATTTCCCCAATGTAAACTTTGTCTCTCTTTGCATGGATTATTTGCTCAAGGTAATCGGGGTATTGGCAGATTTTTGTAGTTGCGCAGTCAATGCGTCGAGCCCTTGTTTACGAATAATCGGACTCCATTCTTGTTGTTTGGTATTGACCATGCTAGCACCTCCGGCAGTCATGTCATACACTTGCCATTGACCAGTTTTGCTGTTTTTATACCAATAGAAGTCAACATTTAGCAGGTGGTTGATTATTTGGTTGAGCACAGCCTTTGACGTTCACGATAGCAAGGCTGCAGACTCTCTTTCATTTTCCCGATTTGGATACTTTGATCGCTATACATGGTTAGCACTTGTGCATAAACTTGTTCGATGTATTTTATCAATACAGCGAAAGTAACGATCCCGTTCTTCTTGTGTTACGGTTTTATAATTTTTGTCCTAAAAATTTTTAGAGCCGGCATATTTCACATGAACATACGGCATTAAATCTTGGCGTACAATCGTTTTAGATAATTCGGGTCTTGTTTGATTTTGCTTTGGCTGGCTTTTGAATGTCGTTAAAACATTTCTCTGAAACCTGTTTGGTTAAATCGTATGGTGTATCTTCCGCCATTGCTTGTTGCACGGCAAAAGAGCGGTGAAGTACCAACGTTTTGCTAGCCAGCGTTTTACATCCAGTTTTAACATACATCCTTCTCCTGTAGGTTGTTTGAATTAGTTACTTGTAGCGGCGTTGTTTGCTTCGCCATCTGTTTTCTTATCTTTATCGCCATATAAGAATTGGCCAACAAGATCTTCCAGCACCAGCGCGGATTTTTGTATCGACAATTTTTGTCACCATCTTTCAACTTTGCAATATCGCCATCATCAAATCCGACACTTAATGCAATGTACTGTTCACCTAATAATCCTGATGTTTTAATTGATAATGAACTGGTTTCAGGAATCTTGTTGTATTCTTGGTTACTAGCAATAGTCACTTTCGGTAAATAGGTTTCTGGATCCAATTCAATATTAGATACACGCCCAACAACTACGCCACCCACTTTAAGTGGCGCACGTGCACTTTTAGTCCGCCGATATTATCGAAAGTTGCATAAACTTGGTAAGATTTTGTATCACTAAAGCCTTGCACATTGGCAACTTTCTAGGCCTAAAAAGACAAGAGAAGCAATGCCTAATAGCAAAAATAAACCTACCCAAAATTCATATTTAATTGTTTGTCGCATAATATTTCCTTACAAACAGAGATTAATTCGCGCCGAACATAATAGCTGTCAGCACAAAAATCTAAACCCTAATACCACTAATGATGCATGAACCACTGTTCTGGTCGTGGCTTTGCTTATACCTTCGGAGGTTGGAATACAGTCATAGCCGTTAAATAATGCAATCCATACGACAGCAATGGCAAAAATAAACTTTTAATTGAGCCATTTAGGATATCGTGTCCCCAGGTTACTGAATTTTGCATTACGGACCAAAAACTACCAGCATCAACACCTTTCCAATCTACACCAACTAAAGACCCACCCCAAATCCCAATCGCAATAAAAAAATAATGGAAAGGATCGGCATCGCGATAATACCGGCCCAAAAACGCGGTGCAATTACTCGACGCAACGGATCTACTGCCATCATTTCCAAGCTGGATAATTGCTCAGTAGCTTTCATTAAACCAATTTCGGCAGTAAGTGCGGAGCCTGCTCGACCTGCAAATAAAAGTGCGGTCACAACTGGGCCTAATTCTCACGCAACGGTGATAAGGCAACCAATTGCCCTAGACTGGTTTCTGCGGAGAAATCAACCAATACCACATAGCCTTACAAACCCAACACCATACCGATAAATAAACCAGAGAGCATGATGATTAATAGTGATTGCACACCGAGTACGTATAACTGTTTAACAAAGAGAGGGAAATGCTTACTTAATTGGGGTTTACCGACTAACGCGCCAAATAAGAAAAAACCAGCACGCCCCAGTGCTCGACTGAAATTAATCGTATTATGTCCGAGGGCTGAAATGAAATTGACTAACATTTAAACAACTCCTCAAGATAATTCTGTGCTGGATAATGGAAATGTACTGGGCCATCGGCTTGTCCCTGTAAAAACTGGGTAACCTGCGGATCTTGGCTTGCTAAAAAGCAGCTCCGAAGTGCCTTCGGCGATGACGTGTTTATCCGCGATAATATAAGCATAATCGGCAATACTTAACACTTCTTGCACATCATGTGAAACCACGATAGAAGTGAGATTTAATGCTTCGTTTAAGCGTTTGATTAAGCTGAGAATAACCCCCATGCTAATAGGGTCTTGACCAGTAAAAGGTTCATCGAACATCATTAAATCAGGATCTAAAGGCTATAGCTCGGGCAAGTGCGGCACGTCATGCCATTCCACCGGAAAGTTCGGAGGGCATTAAATTTGCTGCACCACGTAAACCAACGGCCTCTAGTTTCATTAGTACAATTTTTCGGATTAATGACGGTGGTAAATTAGTGTGCTCACGAATGGCAAATGCTACGTTGTCAAAGGTTTGAAATATCAGTGAATAATGCACCCGACTGGAATAGCATTCCCATGCGTTTACGCACTTCATAAAGTTCACGATTGGATATTTTGCAAATGTCTTTTTCCATCGAATAGAATTTCACCTTCAGTCGGCATAAGTTTGTCCGCCGATGAGTTTTAAGAGTGTGGTTTACCGATTCCTGAGGGACCCATGATAGCGGTAATTTTTCCTTTGGGAACGCGTAGGTTGAGATCGTTATAAATAATTCGATCACCACGCTTAAATGTTAGGTGTTTCTCAATTAAAAGATTCGTTCATAAAAATCTAATCTAGGCAAAGAGTTAGGGTGCCTTTTGAGTCAATAAAAACAAGTTGCGATATTCTATTAATTTACAATGAATGTCAAATAAAATGTTCGTTTTTGGACCGCTTTTTCATCGCAAATGTTCCTAATAAATACTCGGAAAACTCACCGCACTTTTAGCAAAACTGTGCTATGATTGCCCCCTATTATTAATTATGGGATGACTTAATGTAGGCTATGAATATTCGTTGGAATATTATTTTATCGGTAATTGCGTCTGGCTTGTTGGCTTGGTTTTACAGCTTAAATCAAAGAAGATGAAAGTTTGAATACGTTAATTAAAAATCAGACAGCCCTGAGTATATCGGGCGAAACATAGACTACCATCGTGTATTCTCCTGCCGGTAAAAACAATATTTAGCTACTTCCGACAAAGTGGAACATTATACTACTGACGGGCATACCGATTTCCAAAAAGCCAAAAGTTCGGTTGTTGAGATCTTGAAATTCAAAATTCTGGTTCGACAGATAGAGAAAGTTGGGAGTTAAGTGCCAATAAAGCAAAATTAACTAAAGACAATATGTTGTATTTGGAAGGTAATGTAGTGGCGCAAAAGCCTTTCTCCGTTATCCGTTTGCGCGTATTGAAACCGAAAAGTGCTGTAGTAATTTAACAACACAAGATATTCTTTCGGACAAAATGGTGAAACTAAATGGGCAGAATTTTAATTCGACAGGTTTAAAATTAACGGGCAATTTGCAGCAACAAGTAGCTAATTTAAAAGAGCAGGTGAAAACGCATTATGAAATTACTAAGCAGTAAAATTCTTCTTGTTTCCGTAGTAACTTTTTATGTCGCTATCTGCATTGGCATTGAAAGATGATACTAATCAGCCTATTAACATTGTGTCCGACAATCGATCTTTGGATATGAATAACCGCGTTGTGACGTTTACTGATAACGTACTGATTACTCAGGGGTCTATCGTGGTAAAAAGCGAATAAAGTTGTCATCACTCGCCCAGAGGAGAACTCGAAGAAAAAGATACGGTTGAGGCCTGGTAATCCGGTAACTTTCCATCAAATGATGGATGACGGCAAACCGGTGGATGGCAAAAGCCAATAAAGTATTTTATGATTTGGGTACGGAAATTTTTAACTTTAACCGGTATGCAGAATTAAAGCAATTAGATAGCAAAATCAATGGTAATGTGATTACTTATGATGTGACAACAGTTGAAAGCAACTGGGTCTTCCGGCTCGAGTAAAAACCGTTTTAATTCCAACTCAGTTAAATGATGCCAAAGGCAAGAAATAGGGTAAAAAATGGCGATTCTGTATGCTGAAAATTTGCAGCTATAAAAACGCCAAGTGGTTTCTGATGTGAGTTTAACTGTAAATTCCGGTGAAAGTGTCGGTTTGCTTGGGCCTAATGGGGGCCGGAAAAACGACGACTTTCTATATGGTTGTTGGCTTGGTGAATCATGAGTCAAGGTAAAAATTCAATTGACGATGAGGATATCAGTTTGCTGCCAATGCATAATCGGGCTCAAAAGAGGTGGGATATTTTGCCACAAGCATCTATTTTTCGTCGCTTAAGTGTGTATGAAAATTTAATGGCCGTATTAGAAATACGGAAAGATTTAACGCACTTCAACGTTGCGGGCGTGCAGATGAGTTGATTGATGAGTTCAATATTGGTCATATTCGAGACAATCTGGGGCAATCATTATCTGGTGGTGAACGTCGTCGTGTGGAAATCGCTCGTGCATTGGCGGCAAATCCGAAGTTGTTTATTGGATGAACCTTTTTGCTGGCGTTGATCCTGTTTTCGGTGATTGATATTGAAAATTATCAAAGACTTTCGCGCGATCGTGGTTTTGGGTGGGCTGCTGATCACCGATCACAATGTGCGGGAGACGCTGGATGTATGTGAACGCGCTTATATTGTGAGTTCCGGTAAAATGATTGCCACTGGAACACCAACTGAAATTATGAATAACAAATTGGTAAAGACGTCTGCTTAGGCGCTGATTTTCCAACTGTAGCTTATGAAATTTACCGAATTATTAACACCTCAGACTATTCGCTTGAGGAATGATTTCTTCTAGCAAAAACGCGTATTTGAATCTATTGCGCGTATTGTGGAAGAACAATTGCAAGTGGAAAAATGGGGAACAATGCTATTTTGATTGTTTATTTAATCGTGAAAAATTAGGCAATTCTGGGTTAGGTGGTGGCGTAGCAATGCCAAAAGGTCGCTTGCCACAAGGTACCGAATCCGTTGGTGTATTTATTCAATTAGAAACTCCTATTGATTACGATGCTGCTGATAAACGAGATGTTGATTTGATTTTTGCAGTATTGATTCCGGAAAAATATGTGTGGAGATTATGGCATTGTCTTCCAGTGATTAGCTGAACATTTAACGGATAAATCATTGTGTAAGCAATTGCGTGCTGCCCAAAGTGCAGATGAAATTTGGCAAATTTTTCCTCCATATGATCAGCGCGAGGAAGAGCAGGTAGAGCAGAGCAGAGATAGAAGCTTCGGCATCAATGTTGGATGGTTCGGTCGAATAAGTTGAATTTGAGTTAATCGGGGAGAGAGATTATGGAGATTATTATCATCAGTGGACGTTCGGGCGGAGGTAAATCCGTGGCGTTAAGAGCGTTAGAAGATATGGGTTATTATTGTGTAGATAATTTGCCATTGGATTTACTGCCAAAACTGATTGAAATTCTTTCTGTTAACCAATCTGCTGTGGCAATTGGTTTTGAATATTCGCAATTTACCCACTTCTCCGCAAGTATTGGAAAATACTATTAACGATATTCAGCAACAGCACAATGTTAAAATTATTTTCTTAGATGCCAATAACAGTACCTTAGTGCGTCGTTACAGCGATTCCGTCGTTTACATCCGCTTTCCACCAAAGATCTTTCTCTTGAAGCCGCTATTGAAGAAGACAGCAAGCATCTTGAACCCTTGATTCAACAAGCCAATTTGATTATTGATACAGGCTCTTTATCCACCCATGAATTAGCGGAACGTTTGCGCGAATTTTTACGCGGACATTCTGATACAGAGCTTAAAATTGTGGTGGAGTCTTTTGGTTTTAAATATGGTATTCCGCTTGATGCGGATTATGTGTTTTGATGTGCGTTTTTGCCGAACCCGCATTGGAATCACGCTTTACGTCCTATGACGGGCTTAGATGAACCGGTCGCGGAATTTTTAAATAAACATAATGATGTCCATCAGTTTGTTATTTAACCCGTTCTTATATTGAAACGTGGCTACCTTTGTTGGAACAAAACAATCGGGTTATTTAACAATTGCGATTGGCTGTACCGGTGGAAAGCATCGATCGGTTTATATTGCCGAGCAGCTTGGAAAATATTTCCAAGACAAAGGCAAAAACGTTAAAATTTTACACCGCTCTTTAGAAAAACATAAAGGATAATCCTTCATTTTCTCTCTAATTGACTGATTTGGCTGATGATTTCTCCATCGGCTAATCGGGTTCCTGATTTGCTCACCGACATTCACTTCTTTGATCGAGACGAATCATCAAATCTTTTGTTGGTTTTGTGTAATAGAGTAGCCACGTGCTAAAACTTTTTAACAGGCTTAAACTATCCAACTTACCACACAGATGTGCTAACTGCTTTTGTTGAAGACTTAGGGTTTAAATTCATTTGGGAATTTAACCGCACTTTTTAACTGAAAGAGTTGTTGTTCGTGTTGTTGTATACGTAATGGTAGCGGGTTTTTATATAGCCGCATAGAAAGTGCGGTCAGATTTTTCTGATGTTTTTGCCAATGATGACGTGAGCTTTTTGTTGCAATCGATAGGCTTAACTGCGTTATTAGCTGTTGCTGAATGCGGAGTTGTGCCTGAGGATGTTGATTTTGCAAGCGCAAAGACAGATGCCGTAGTCTCTGTTGTTTCTCCACAAATAGACGATCTAAGGCAATTTCAATACGTTGTCGGCGATATTGAAGCTGTTGCAGTAATTCCGTTTGATTCCGACTAACCAATTCTGCCGCGGCAGAGGGGGTTGGAGCACGTAAATCGGCAACAAAATCTGCAATGGTGACATCGGTTTCATGTCCTACGGCGCTAATCACCGGAAGATTAGAATGAAAAAAATAGCACGAGCCACAATTTCTTCATTGAAACACCATAAATCTTCCAATGAACCCCCGCCACGGCCAATGATCAGTACATCCACTTCTTGGCGCCGATTGGCCAATTCGATCATCTGAGCGATTTCGACCGCCGCATCTTTGCCTTGTACGGCAGTTGGATAAATAACAATCTGAAGACTCGGATCACGACGTTGCAAAATATGTAAAATATCCTGCAATGCCGCACCGGTTTTTGACGTGATAATACCTACTGCTTTACTAAAGTGCGGTAGGTTTTTGAGATGTTGTGCAAAATAACCCTTCTGCCGCCAGCTTCAATTTTAATGCTTCAAATTGCTGCATTAAGAAACCTTCACCGGCTAAGTGCGATGCTTTCAATAATCCAGTTGATAATCACCGCGAGGCTCATACAACGTTACATTAGCATGTACCAACACTTGCATTCCGTTGGTCCGGACGAAAATCCCGCGCATATTTTTCATGCAGAACATGGCTACATGCACTTGGGCGTTTTTCGTCTTTCAGACTTAAATACCAGTGGCCGGAAACCGGTTGGCTAAAGTTGGAAATTTCACGGTCAGCCAAACAGGGCCCCAGTTGATTTTTCAACATTAATCGCACGGATTGATTGAGTTGGCTGACAGAATAAATATTACCAGTCGACTTCATTCACCTTCTCATGTAACAACACCAAAGCATCATCCAGCCAGTTGCAAATGCTATCGATTAAAATATCCAAAGGCTTCTTGTTTATCTTCGGCATTTTCAATTAAACGGGTTAAAAACGCATAATCAACCGCTTCGCCATCGGCTAATTGTTTTTAAGATTTCCCGCTTCAGTATCAGTGAGTTCGTCCATCCATTCGCCGTTAGCATAAACGCGCAATGGGCTTTCGGTCTAAAAGCAGTTTGCAGTTATTATCTTGAACCAATGTTGCGCCGCTTTCAAAGCGTCAAAGAACATCACTAAGGAGCTGCCATTTCCGGTATTTCCCAAAGTTCGTAACGTCTGCGACGACAGTGGTTGCAACGGCTTGTTGGAATAACTGTTCAAATTGTTCGAACTCAGACGGTTGCTGTAAGAACGCTGTTTTAGCTGCTGAACCATTTTGCGGATCAGTTTGCCGAGTTTTCTGTACGTTTTGGATTTAAGCGGGAAGGAATCGCTAATTCGTTAGTTTTCTAAATTTTGGATGACGCAAATTTTTCGCTAAGATTTTTCGAATTAAATCTGTCGCATTTGGATAACGTAAAAACCGAAGGAGAACGTTAAACTGTCTCCTTGTGCAACGCCATGGTGCGATAAGCGGGATGGTACATAAAGCACATCACCCGGTGCCAATACTTCATCAAAAATCAACTCACCCATGTCATCAAAAATACGAATTGGTTGATTCGGCTTGATTCAGTTGACGGATCACACCATTTGCCCAACTGCCAACGACGATGACCATATGCTTGTACAAAAATACGTCATATTCATCATAATGTTTTCCGACAGAGCCGCCATCCGGCGTCACTGAAAACTCATGATGTCATCACGTTGCCATTGTGGGATGAAACCAAATTTGTTCCATAAACTGCCCAATGACGGTGACCACTGTTCCAAATTTTGGATCAGAATAGACCATCTATCAGGTAAATTTTCAAAAGTCATCTAAGTCAAATGGGCTGGTAAACAACTCCCAGTTGTCTTTCGGAATGCTGTTTGATTAAGCGCGCGGTAACATCTTCCGGCTGTGCTAAATTCATAATTTCCGATGCATCAAGCTCATCGATAATTTCGGGTAGGCCGTTACGAATGAGTAATGGTGCCAATAATCGTAAAAGATTTCGGCGTTATTTCTGGAGGTAAACAGTAAGTATTCATGATTATTAATAGATGTGGGTTAGGTTATTTCTTCTTTGCCTGTTCTTGGGCACGTTTTCCGGCGAATTTCTTTCGGATCGGCGGTAACGGACGATAAATTTCAATACGATCGCCGTCTTTTTAATTGATCGGTGAGTTTTACCGGACGACTGAAAATACCGATTTTGTTATTGCGTAAATCAATATCGGTAAATTGCTGTAATATACTGATTGCCAAAAATAGCGGTTTTGGCGTACCATCGTGCCTTCATCTACACTAAAAGATTTTAGATAATGATGATCAGAAATGCATAAGCAATTTGAATTTTAATCTTATCAACCATAAATTTGTTTTGCTCTCTGTTTAAAGGCATCAATCATTTTATTGGTTAAATGAGTAAGATCTGACCGAACGCAAATGCAACAATGGGTTAGAAAAATTCAAATTCTAAATAGAGGCTGAATTTGGCAGCTTGTTTTCATCTAATTCAACAAACCGCCATTCGCCTTGTAAAAAGTGAATGGGCCATCGACCAATTGCATCTTAATAGATTGATTCCTCCACCATTGTGTATTACAGGTAGTGAACTTTTTGTCGAATACCCGCCTTACTTAGTTTCTAATTCTCCAATTAATTGCACCGCACTTTTTGTTAAGTTCTACTGCCTACACAACCGGGAAGAAATTCAGGATAGCGTTCATAATTGTTCTGAGAGTTGGTACATTTTAGGCTGACTATAAGCAACCAGTGCTGATTGGTTAACGATAGTCATGTCAAGAGTAAATTTCTTTGTCGAAAAACGTGAATTGTATTATAAAGTTGTGTAAAAACATTAAGGAATAAATATGAATTGGGTGTGGTTTGCGATCGGCTCCGCATGCCGGGTTAACCGCCATTTGGGAAAATTAGGTGTGGAAGGATTGAATAGTAATTTGTACATTTATTCGTACTGTGGTGATTTTATTGGTTGTGATGGTCATTATTTCAATGCGAAATGTAGTGGCAGTTACCGCAACATATTGCAGCTAAGCCGGTGATTTTTAATTCTATCGAGCATAGCAACAGGTCTTTCTTGGCTGTGTTATTATCGTGCGTTACAACTTGCCCCTGCGTCTTGGGTGGCGCCGATTGATAAACTCAGTGTGGTTATTGCCATTATTTTAGGAGTAACCGTATTGGTGAGCCTATCAGCGCAAAATTGTTGATTGGTGCAGGCTTGATTTTATCCGGCGTGTTGGTGTTGGCGTTTTAAAAATACCCGAAAAACGACCGCACTTTTATTTATTTTCGTTATTCTCAAGCAAAATGGCTCCTAAAAGAGCTATTTTTATCGATTGAGACTCAGGATTAGCCTTTGTGATTTGTAAACGTGACAACTAAGTCTAATACTTTGTGAGAGTAACCGGTTTTCGTTATCGTACCAAGATACAAGTTTCACGAAGGTATCGGTTAATGCGATACCTGCAGCTGCGTCAAACACGAAGTGAGTGAACAACCGTTGAAGTCGGTAGAAACTACAGCATCTTCAGTGTAGCCTAAAAACGCCTTTCATTTCGTTTCTCGGAGCGCGTTTTAATTCCGCACTGAATTTCTGCGTAAGTTGCAGGTTTTCAAGGTTAACGGTTAAGTCAACAACAGATACGTTTGGAGTTGGAACACGGAACGCCATACCGGTTAATTTGCCGTTTAATGCAGGAATAACTTTACCTACAGCTTTTGCTGCACCGGTGAACGATGGGATGATGGTTTTGTGCCGCACCACGACCACCGCGCCAGTCTTTTGCAGATGGACCGTCAACAGTTTTTGTGTTGCTGTGGTTGCGTGAACAGTATCATTAAACCATCTTTGATACCGAATTTGTCGTTGATAACTTTTGGCTAATGGCGCTAAACAGTTAGTTGTACAAGAAGCGTTAGAAACGATGTCTTGGCCTTTATAAGCATCAAAGTTTACCACGTACGAACATTGGTGTGCTGTCTTTGGATGGACCGGTTAAAACAACTTTTTCGCACCGGCAGTGATGTGTTTACGAGCAGTTTCATCAGTTAAGAATAAAACCGGTTGCTTCAACTGCAACATCAGCACCGATTGCACCCCAGTTAAGGTTCGCGGATCGTTCAGCATGTCACGCGGATAGTTTTGCCGTTTACCACTAGGTTGCGTGTCTTTTTACTTCAACTGTGCCATCAGAAACGAGCGTGAGTTGAGTCGTATTTTAACATGTATAGCCATGTATTCAACGTCGATTAAGTCGTTGATACCGACTACTCAAATGTCATCGATGTTGTGCTGCACGGAATACGATACGCGATACGACCAAAACCATTGATACCAATTTTAATTAGCCATAAGATTTTCACCTTATATTTTTAAGTTAAACGAAAAAGGTTAAATAGAAGTGGATGTTTTGATTTTTCACCTACCAATTTTCGAGGGGATTATAACATGCTTTCTTGAATTTGAGAATGTATCTCTTGGGGATGAATAGACATGATAGCTCACCCAATAAAATTCTGTAAAATGACCGCACTTTTGCTGATTTTTATTAACTTAGGGGCATAATAGCGAAAATCATTAACGAGAGAATCATTATGTTACAAAGACGAGTTTATACATCATTTTCCGCGCCAAGTGGGTGCCGGCAAATCTTCATTAATTAGCGCATTATTAAAAAGAGCCAACAGCCATAAAATGATGGTTTCCGTATCGCATACGACCTAGGCCGCCCCGTCCCGGCGAGCAGAAGGTGTAGCATTATTATTTTCGTGTCCCATAGCGAATTTGAAGACCTCATCGCACAACATGCGTTTTTAGAATATGCCAAAGTGTTTGGGGGCAATTATTACGGCACCTCTTTGTTTTGCTATTGAGGAAAATTTAGCGAAAAGGTATTGATGTGTTTTCTAGATATTGACTGGCAGGCACAACAAATTCGTAAAGGTACCAGGTGTAAAAAGCATTTTTATTTCTGCCGCCGTCATTAAGTGAGTTGGAAAAAGCCTTGTGGACGTGGACAAGACTCCGCCGAAGTGATTGCCGACCCGCATGGAAAAAGCCATGGTGAAATTTTCCATTATGATGAATACGATTATGTGATTGTGAAACGATGATTTCGAACAGGCACTCTTTTGATTTGCAACAATTTTGCGTGCCGAACGTTTAACACTAAGTCACCAACAACAAGAAAATAAAAAGCTTAATTGAACAGTACTGGCAAATTAAGGGTAGTTTTAGTATCATACTGCCCCTTTTAGATTCATTAGATTTAGCAAACTGGAGTAATTTATGGCTCGTGTAACCGTGCAAGATGCAGTAGATTGGTAACCGTTTTGATTTTAATTTTTAACTGCGGCTCGTCGTGCAAGAACAATTGCAGTTACATACCCGCGAACCGTTGGTGCCGGAAGATAACGATAAACCAACAGTTATCGCCTTGCGTGAAATTGAAAAGGTTTAATTAACAATGAAATTTTAGATGCGCAAAGAACGCCAAGAACATTTGGCGCATGAGCGTGTTGAAGTGAGCGCCGTTTCTTTGTTGTCCGAGTAAAGTGCGGTTAATATTTACAACGTTTTCGGTCGGTTGGGTGTGTTTTGTATCTATTCGAAGGCTTAAATCATATTATTCAGGAATACTTACCGCCTGAACAAGTTGAATTAGTTAAACGTGCATTTGTGGTTGCCCGTGATGCACACGAAGGACAGTCTCGCTCTAGTGGCGAACCTTATATCACCCACCCTGTCGCTGTAGCGTCCATTATTGCCGAGATGCGTTTTGGATCACGAGGCGGTAATGGCACTTTACACATGATGTAATCGAAGACACGCCTTACACAGAAGAACAGACTGAAAGACGAATTCGGCGCCAGTGTTGCTGAAATTGTTGAAGGTGTTTCCTAGATTAGATAAGCTCAAATTTCAGATACCCGTCAAGAAGCTGGGAGTCGCCAATTTCCGTAAAGATGATTTGGCAATGACCAAGGATATCCGCGTAGTTCTTATCAAACTTGCCGACCGTACCCATAATATGCGTACACTTAGCGCGTTGCGTCCTGATAAACGTCGTCAATTGCCAAAGAAACGTTGAAATTTATGCTCCTTTGGCTCATCGTTTGGGTATCGAACATATCAAAAATGAACTGGAAGATCTTGGTTTTGAAGCCATGCATCCGCAACGCTATGCCGTTCTGCAAAAAGGTTGTGCAAATCGCCCGCGGCAATCGTAAAGATATGATTGAACATTTCTGCAGAAATTAAAGGGCGATTAGAAGATGTGGGCATTCAAGCGCGCGTGTTTGGGCGTGAGAAGCATCTCTATGCCATTTATCAAAAATGCGCCCTAAAAGATCAACAATTTCATTCTATTATGGACATTTACGCATTCCGCACTGTTGTGAGATAATGTGGATACTTGTTATCGCGTTTTAGGACAAATGCACTAGCCTTTATAAACCACGCGGGGCGGGTTAAAGATGTATTGCCGATGCCCGAAAAGCCAATGGCTATCAATCCTTACATACCTCTATGATCGGTCCGCATGGTGTGCCTGTTGAAGTGCAAATTCGTACGGAAGAAATGGATCAAATGGCGGAAATGGGCGTAGCAGCACATTGGGCGTATAAACAAGGCGGCGAAAATGACAGTACGCCGGCGCAAATTCGCGCTCAACGTTGGCTACAAAGTTTGGTAGAACTGCAACAAAGTGCGGGTAATTCTTTCGAATTTATCGAAAGCGTGAAATCCGAATTTTTCCCGAAAAGAAATTTACGTGTTTACGCCAAAGGTCGTATTGTGGAATTACCGAAAAGGGGCTACTCCGGTAGATTTTGCGTATGCGGTACATACCGACGTGGGTAAAAATTGTGTGGCGGCTAATGTCGATCGCAAACCATACCCGTTATCCCAAGCTTTAGAATCCGGACAGACAATTGATATTTTAACCTCACCAAATGCGCGTCCAAATGTGGCTTGGTTAAATTTTGTAGTTACTGCAAAAAGCTCGTTCCAGTATCCGCCATGCATTAAAAATTTACGCCGTGATGAAGCTATCGAATCGGGTGAGACGCCAATTAGCGCATGCCTCTAAGCCCGGTAAAACTGGAAAGATCTTAATTTAGAATACACACAAAAACGTACTGGCGGATCTCAAATTAGCCAGCTTGAATGATGTATTTGTGAAATCGGTTTGGGCAATCAAATGAGTACGGTGATTGCACATCGTCTGTTGGGTGAGTCCATCGAAATCGACACTGATGGTAATCCGGATAACAATACAACTCCATTAGAAATTAAAGGTAATGGCGGTTTATTAACCACCTTTGCGCAATGTTGTCATCCTGTGCCGGGCGATCCGATTATTGCATATGCAGCCCGGGCAAAAGGCCTGAGTCATTCACCACAGTTGTGTTCTAACTTAAAAACCGCAAAAGATGATCCTAAACATTACATGTCTGTGGATTGGGAGACGATACGCAAATTGAATTTGAGACCGAATTGCGTATTGAAATGATTAACCAACAAGGTACTTTGCCACATTTGATGTCCACCATTTCTTCCATGGACAGCAATATTCAAAGCATTTGGACGGAAGAACAGGAAGGCCGTTTATATCAAATTATCGTATTATTAACGGTAAAAGATATTAAACACTTGGCAAATATCATCCGTAAAAATCAAACAGATGCCTGAATTGATTCACATTGAACGTAACATCAATCAATAATGTACGCCCAATTATTAGATGCCATTCCACTCACTGCCATCTCCGGTGTTGGGGCTGCACAGTGCAGAAAAAACTAGGCAAATTGGGCATTTTAAATCTGCAAGATCTTCTATTTCATCTTCCTCTGCGTTATGAAAGATCGTACCCGCATCACTCCATCATTGATCTCGACCCTGAACAATATGCCACTATAGAAGGTGTAGTGCAAAGCACGGAGTGCTAGTTTGGTCGCCGTCCAATGTTAATGACATACCTTTCTGACGCGCTCAGCAAAACTCGCGTTACGTTTTTAATTTTAACGCCGGGATGAAAAACAGTTTTACAACCAGGGGCGGGCAAAAAGCCTTTCGGTGAGGTGCGTCGTGAGCGTTTTATGGCGGAAATGCACCATCCTGAATATCAAATTATTCATGACAATAAACCTTTGGTTTTGTCGGAAACGCTAACGCCGATTTATCCTACAACCGAAGGTTTAAAGCAAACTTCTTTGCGTAAACTCATCGCTCAGGCTTCTACAGGTGTTGGAAAAACACCATTAGCGGAATTATTGCCAACGGAGTTTAATCCACACCCTTTGTGATCTCAAGTCAGCAATTCCAGTTTTACACAATCCGCCACCGGATGTTTCATTGGAGACGTTAGAAGAGGGAAGCACCCAGCACAACAGCGGCTCATTTTTGAGGAATTGCTGGCGTATAATTTAGCTATGCAAAAGTGCGGTCAGGAATTCAGGAGAATTTTTGCAGAACCATTACGTAGCGCAATCGGTTTAAAACAACGCTTTTTAGCACAATTACCTTTTCACACCAACCCATGCACAATTGCGCGTTACCCAAGAGATTGAACAGGATTTGCAACAAAATTATCCTATGATGCGCTTGGTGCAGGGCGATGTAGGCTCCGGTAAAACATTGGTCGCCGCCTTATCGGCGTTGACGGCAATCGATAATGGTAAAACAAGTGGCGTTAATGGCTCCAACAGAAATTTTAGCCGGAACAGCATGCCACAAATTTTCCGCCGTTGGTTTGAGCCGCTTTGGCATTGATGTCGGTTGGCTGGCCAGCAAAGTCAAAGGCAAACAACGCACTGTTGAATTAGAACGGATTAAAAACGGCCGTGTACAAATGGTGGTGGGGACGCACGCCCTATTCCAAGATGAAGTTGCATTTCATAATCTGAGTTTGGTCATTGTGGATGAACAACATCGTTTTGGTGTACACCAAACGTTTAATGTTGCGTGAAAAAGGCAACCAAGCAGGCGTTTATCCTCACCAACTTATTATGACCGCCACGCCGATTCCACGCACATATTGGCCATGACTGTATATGCCGATTTGGACACCTCAATTATTGACGAACTGCCCGCCCGGACGTACGCCAGTAACAACAATTGCCATTTCTGAAGATCGCTCGAGCCGACATTATTGAGCGGGTTAACCGCTTGCACCGAAGAAAAGCGGCAGGCTTATTGGGTCTGTACGTTGATTGATGAGTCAGAGGTATTGGAAGCGCAAGCTGCTGAAGCCGTTGCCGAAGATCTTCGTAAAATTCTACCGCACTTACGTATCGGTCTGGTACACGGGCGAATGAAACCTGCTGAAAAACAAGAAATTATGCAAGAGTTTAAGGATGCTAATTTGGATTTACTGGTCGCAACGACGGTGATTGAAGTGGGCGTGGATGTACCAAATGCCAGTTTAATGATCATTGAAAATGCCGAACGCCTAGGGTTATCGCAACTTCACCAATTACGTGGTCGGGTTGGGCGTGGCACCACAGCTTCTTTTGCGTACTAATGCTATAAACCGCCATTAGGCAAAAATTTCTGCAGAAACGCCTGCAGGTAATGCGGGACACGCAAGATGGCTTTGTTATTTCGGAAAAGATTTAGAAATTCGAGGACTCGGGCGAAGTGCTTGGCACTAAACAAACAGGGATTACGGAATTCAAAAGTGGCAAACCTCATGCGTGATCGTAAAATGCTTCCAACCGTTCAATTTTATGCTAAACAATTAGCACAAAAATATCCGCAAACAGCAGAATTATTAATTCGCCGTGGCTGAATAACCGTGAGTTTATGGCAATGCCTGATTCGATTTTGCTCGTTTACTTGCGACAGCGAAGAGCGCCAGAGGTTCAGAACATTCCCCTTTACGTTCAGCATTGGTTATTTGAAAAGGCTCGCTGACTGCTAAGTTGACGCAACATTGCCATCAATTTGGTGGTGCGGTCGGAAAAATGGATAGAAAAACATTTGAAAAATGAGACCGCACTTTTTGTCCGAGGAGTTTACTGGTGTCGTGAAGTGGTATTGCATGGTGATGGAAAACCTTGGGTGGCCAACTCGCCGTTAATTTCTAAGATTTGCTCATTCATTATCAATCTTTGTTCACATTAGGCGATAAACCGATTGGTGAATGGCTGTTTTTCATTATCAGCGAAAAGGGTTGGGATTCAATGGGCGAAAAGATCCTGAAAAGGCGGATTATATGCGCGTCGGTCCTTATTACAGTTCAAAAATGCATTGCTTATTAGTGAGCTTTTCGCGAGAACGAGCTTGATAAGCGAATAAAATTACGCAAATTTTTACATAAAATGACTCATGAATATTCAATCAAAGACCCACCATTCTGATTCCGGCGTTGGGGGCTTTAGCGTATATCAGGAAGTTAAACAACTTTTTGCCTGATTATCATTATTTATATTGTTTTGATAATGCGTATTTTTCCTTATTCTGAAAAAGCCCTGGGAAGGCATTGTTGAGCGTACGTTAAAAATTTGCCAACGTATCGACAATATGCATCCTTTAGATCTTATTGTGATCGCCTGTAATACAGCAAGTACGGTGGTTTTGCCGGTATTGCGTAAAACATTTTTCCATTCCTATGTTTGGTACGGTACCTGCGATTAAACCTGCGGCAGAACAAACGCAAACCAAGCATATCGGATTGCTTGCCACTAAAGGAACCGTAAAACGTCAATGTTATCTGATTTAATTGATAAATATACCTCTTTTTGTCAGGTTGAGAAAATTGGTAGTACAAAATTAGTGGAATTGGCCGAACACAAGTTGCATGGTTATCCTAGTGATTTAAATGAGATAAAAAGCAGAATTGAGTGAATGGGAAAATATACCTGATTTAGACGCTGTCGTACTAGGCTGTACGCATTTCCCTTATCAAATCTGAAATTCAGCAATGTTTACCGCAAGTTAAGTATTTTTATTGATTCCGGCGTAGCAATTGCAAAGCAGGTGAAATCCTTACTAAAGAAGTAAAAGTGCGGTCATCAAATGAATTCTCCAAGTGTTTTGTACCAAGTCGCTTGTAAAAGAGATAGCTTATTACAACGTATTCATTCATTGGGTTTTGAAAAATTAAGTTTACTGGATATTGATAGCGAAATTTTGTACGAATTTGATAAAAATAATCAATTGAAAAATATTTTGCATCGTAAAAGGGGTTGCAAAAGGTCTGGATAAAAAGCCTAATAGCCCTCTAACGACGCGCCGTTGTAAAGCACTAAACAGCGCGTCGTTTTTGTTCTTTAACAATCAATCAGACAAACTGTGTGGGCACTTGAATATTCGTTTTTTAAAAAGAATTTTTAAAATTGAACTGAATAGTGCTACGAAACAATCGTTTATTTATAGATAGATTAATTAGCTAGCAGTATTGAGCGATTAAACTTTTTGAATTGAAGAGTTTGATCATGGCTCCAGATTGAACGCTGGCGGCAGAGCTTAACACATGCAAGTCGAACGGTAGCAGGTAAGTACTTGTACTTATGCTGACGAGTGGCGGACGGGTGAGTAATGCTTGGGAATCTGGCTTATGGAGGGGATAACGACGGGAAACTGTCGCTAATACCGCGTAGAATCGAGAGATGAAAGTGTGGGACCTTCAGGGCCACATGCCATAGGATGAGCCCAAGTGGGATTAGGTAGTTGGTGGGGTAAAGGCCTGCCAAGCCGACGATCTCTAGCTGGTCTGAGAGGATGACCAGCCACACCAGGGACTGAGACACGGCCCGGACTCCTACGAGGAGGCAGCAGTGGGGAATATTGCGCAATGGGGGCAACCCTGACGCAGCCATGCCGCGTGAATGAAGAAGGCCTTCGAGGTTGTAAAGTTCTTTCGGTGACGAGGGAAGGTTGTTGTGTTAATAGCGCAACAAATTGACGTTAATCACAGAAGAAGCACCAGCTAACTCCGTGCCAGCAGCCGCGGTAATGCGGAGGGTGCGAGCGTTAATCGGAATAACTGGGCGTAAAGGGCACGCAGGCGGATTTTTAAGTGAGGTGTGAAATCCCCGGGCTTAACCTGGGAATTGCATTTTCAGACTGGGGTCTAGAGTACTTTAGGGAGGGTAGAATTCCACGTGTGGCAGTGAAATGCGTAGAGATGTGGAGGAATACCGAGGCGAGAGGCAGCCCCTTGGGAATGTACTGACGCTCATGTGCGAAAGCGTGGGGAGCAAACAGGATTAGATACCCTGGTAGTCCACGCTGTAAACGCTGTCGATTTGGGGATTGGGCTTTGAGCTTGGTGCCCGTAGCTAACGTGATAAATCGACCGCCTGGGGAGTACGGCCGCAAGGTTAAAACTCAAATGAATTGACGGGGGCCCGCACAAGCGGTGGAGCATGTGGTTTAATTCGATGCAACGCGAAGAACCTTACCTACTCTTGACATCCATGGAATCTTGTAGAGATGAGAGTGCCTTCGGGAACCATGGGACAGGTGCTGCATGAGCTGTCGTCAGCTCGTGTTGTGAAATGTTGGGTTAAGTCCAGCAACAGAGCGCAACCCTTATCCTTTGTTGCCAGCGATTAGGGTCGAGGAACTCAAAGGAGACTGCCGGTGATAAACCGGAGGAAGGTGGGGATGACGTCAAGTCATCATGGCCCTACGAGTGGGGCTACACACGTGCTACAATGGCGTATACAGAGGGCGACGAAGCCGCGAGGTGGAGTGAATCTCACAAAGTACGTCTAAGTCCGGATTGAGTCTGCAACTCGACTCCACTGAAGTCGGAATCGCTAGTAATCGCGAATCAGAATGTCGCGGTGAATACGTTCCCAGGCCTTGTACACACCGCCCGTCACACCATGGGGAGTGGGTTGTACCGAAGTAGATAAGCTAACCTCAGGGGCGTTTACCACGGTATGATTCATGACTGGGGTGAAGTCGTAACAAGGTAACCGTGGGGAACCTGCGGTTGGATCACCTCCTTACCGAGAAGACGAACTTAGAGTGTCCACACAGTTTGGCTGATGATTTATGAACAAAGAGAAGAGCAAAGTAAAGGAAGAAAAGAGAGCATCTTTATATGTTGTCCCCATCGTCTAGAGGCCTAGGACATCGCCCTTTCACGGCGGTAACCGGGGTTCGAATCCCCGTGGGGACGCCATATAAAGATGATTATTCATCTTCTTTACAAAACCTGTTCTTTAACAAACCAGAAACAAGCTGAAAACGAGGACTTTCAAGAAAGTCTGAGTGAGTGATTGATAAAGGCGATTGACTCTTAATAAATTAACTGTTACTGCTAGCGACGTTAAGTGTTTTTCGATTCAATGTTGTGATTTTAAGTTTATTTTAAATTTAATTTTAAGTTCATGAGGTTGAGTTAATCATAAGAATACTTGAGGGTTGTATGGTTAAGTGACAAAGCGTACAAGGTGGATGCCTTGGCAATCAGAGCGACGAAGGACGTGCTAATCTGCGAAAAGCTTGGATGAGTCGATAAGAGGCGTTTAATCCAAGATGTCCGAATGGGAAACCCAGTGGGTGAAGAACCCCACTATCATTATCTGAATTCATGGGATAATGAGGCGAACCGGGAGAACTGAAACATCTAAGTACCCGAGGAAAAGAAATCAACCGAGATTTCGTTAGTAGCGGCGAGCGAACGCGAAGGAGCCTGTTAGTGATAATGACGAGCGACAGAGGAATGTGCTGGGAAGCTTAGCGACACAGGGTGATAGCCCCGTACTCGAAGTCCGTGTTATGGTACTAAGCTAACGACAAGTAAGGCCAGGACACGTGATATCCTGTTTGAAGATGGGGGACCATCCTCCAAGGCTAAATACTCCTGATTGACCGATGGTGAACCAGTACTGTGAAGGAAGGCGAAAAGAACCCCGGTGAGGGGAGTGAAATAGAACCTGAAACCTTGTACAGTGCAAGCGGTAGGGAGCCCGCAAAGAGGGTGACTGCGTACCTTTTATATAATGGGTCAGCGACTTATATTTTGTAGCAGGGTTAACGAATAGGGGGGCCGAAGGGAAACCGAGTCTTAACTGGGCGATTGGTTGCAAGGTATAGACCCGAAACCGGTGATCTAGCCATGGGCAGGTTGAAGGTTGGGTAACACTAACTGGAGGACCGAACCGACTAATGTTGAAAAATTAGCGGATGACTTGTGGCTGGGGGTGAAGGCCAATCAAACCGGGAGATAGCTGGTTCTCCCAGAAATCTATTTAGAGTGAGAGCCTTGAGCGGACACCTTCAGGGGGTAGAGCACTGTTTCGAGCTAGGGGTCCATCCCGGATTACCAACCCGATGCAAACTGCGAGATACCGAAGGTGATACTCAGGAGACACACGGCGGGTGCTAACGTTCGTCGTGGAGAAACAACCCAGACCGCCAGCTAGGGTCCAAAGTCTATAATGAAAGTGGGAAACGAAGTGGGAAAGGCTTAGACAGCTGGGATGTTGGCTTAGAAGCAGCCATCATTTAAAAGCGTAATAGCTCACTAGTCGAGGTCGGCCTGCGCGGAAGATGTAACAGGGCTCAAATATAGCACCGAAGCTGCAGCATCAGTAGTAATACTGTTGGGTAGGGGAGCGTTGTGTAAGCGGAAGAAGGTGAATTGAGAGGTTTGCTGGACGTATCACAAGTGCGAATGCTGACATAAGTAACGATAAAACGGGTGAAAAACCCGTTCGCCGGAAGACCAAGGGTTCCTGTCAGCGTTAATCAGGGGCAGGGTGGGTCGGCCCCTAAGGCGAGGCTGAAAAGCGTAGTCGATGGGGAAACGGGTTAATATTCCCGTACTTGGATAAACTGCGATGTGGGGACGGAGCAGGTTAGGGTTAACGTGCTGTTGGATATGCACGTTTAAGTTGGTAGATTGGGAGTTAGGCAAATCCGGACTTCATAACACTGAGAGATGATGACGAGGCTCTACGGGCTGAAGTAACTGATACACACTTCCAGGAAAAGCCACTAAGCTGAGGTTTATCTAAACCGTACTGAAAACCGACACAGGTGGTCAGGTAGAGAATACTCAGGCGCTTGAGAGAACTCGGGTGAAGGAACTAGGCAAAATAGCACCGTAACTTCGGGAGAAGGTGCGCCGGCGTGGATTGTAAGCCCTTGCGGCTGAAGGTTGAACCGGTCGAGAGATACCAGCTGGCTGCAACTGTTTATTAAAAACACAGCACTCTGCAAACACGAAAGTGGACGTATAGAGTGTATGATGCCTGCCCGGTGCTGGAAGGTTAATTGATGGTGTTATCGCAAAGAAGCTCCTGATCGAAGCCCCCAGTAAACGGCGGCCCTGTAACTATAACGGTCCTAAGGTAGCGAAATTCCTTGTCAGGTGAGTTCCGACCTGCACGAATGGCATAATGATTGGCAGGCTGTCTCCACCCGAGACTCAGTGAAATTGAAATCGCCGTGAAGATGCGGTGTACCCGCAGCTGAGACGGAAAGACCCCGTGAACCTTCTATAGCTTGACACTGAACATTGAATTTTGATGTGGGATGGGTGGGAGACTTTGAAGTAGTCACGCCAGTGATTATGGAGTCGTCCTTGAAATACCACCCTTTAACGTTTGATGTTCTAACGAAGATTACGAAACGTGGTCTCGGACGAGTGTCTGGTGGGTGGTTTGACTGGGGCGGTCTCCTCCCAAAAGAGTAACGGAGGAGCACGAAGGTTTGCTAATGACGGTCGGACATCGTCAGGTTAGTGCAATGGTATAAGCAAGCTCAACTGCAGAGACAGACAAGTCGAGCAGGTGCGAAAAAGTAGAGTCATAGTGATCCGGTGGTTCTGCATGGAAGGGCCATCGCTCAACGGATAAAAAGGTACTCCAGGGGATAACAGGCTGATACCGCCCAAGAGTTCATATCGACGGCGGTGTTTGGCACCTCGATGTCAGCTCATCCATCCATGGGGCTGAAGTAGGTCCCAAGGGTATGGCTGTTCGCCATTTAAAGTGGTACGAGGCTGGGTTTAGAACGTCGTGAGACAGTTCGGTCCCTATCTGCCGTGGGCGTTGGAGAAATTGGTTGGGGCTGCTCCTAGTACGAGGAGGACCGGGTGGACGCACCGCTGGTGTTCGGTTGTGTCGCCAGACGCATTGCCAGGTAGCTGAAAGTGCGGAAGAGATAAGTGCTGAAAGCATCTAAGCACGAAAACTTGCCAGAGATGAGTTCTCCCAGATTATAAATCTGTAAGGGTTGTTTAAGACTAAGACGTAGATAGGCATGGTGTGTAAGTGGTGCGAGGCCATTGAGCTAACATGTACTAATTGCCCGAGAGGCTTAGCCATACAACGCTCAAGTGTTTTTAGGAGACCTGGGGCATGAGGCAGGATTGGGTGAGTAGCAGTTAAGAGAATAAAGAGAGACTGTGGGTGATTCACCGGGAATAGAGGTGATGATACTAAGAGAAAGTTGAGTAGAAGCTTGTTTTGGTTTGAAGGATGAGAATGCAGGAAGACGGAGTAAAGTCATCGACCGAATTTTGGCGGCGATAATGCGGTGGGCCCACCTGAATCCATACCGAACTCAGAGTGAAACGCCGTAATGCCGATGGTAGTGTGGGATGTTCCCATGTGAGAGTAGGTCACCGCCAAGCTGAATCTAGACCCTGATGTGAATGCATCAGGGGTTTTTATTTTCAGGCAAAAGCGGACAAACAGGATTAAGTTAAAGGTTGAAGAAAGACTAAAGGCCAAAAGAGAGAGGGAAAGTAAAGAGGTGACAAGTTATCAATTAAAGAGATAACGGAGAGATAACCAGGAAATTTAGCGAACAAGAAAACCGCACTTTGGAAGTGATTGAGAAGTGCGAGTTGATTTAGAGGATATTTTACTAAAAACTTTATTTTCTAGGAAGAATTACATCTTCATTTTACGTAGCCCATTACTTTCTAGTGAGATCGTTTAACTGTATTAGCTTTTTTTCTGTTTCTCTTCTTCTGAGAGAGTAAACTTACATGTTTATTTTTAATGCTGCGATGAGGTCCATAGTAATTCAATATTGGCAGATGCCAAGCTTTTTAATCTAATAAAACTATGATGAGGCGCCCTAATTTCCTATATTCAGTTACAGTATAAATATCGACCTTAGCTAAAAGTCTTTCATGTTTTTATAGAAAAAGTTAGCTAATTCTTTAATGCGTTCTTTTTAGATAACTCATCAGAGCTTTTTAGCTTTTTAGCTATTTTATAGCGAGAATAAAGGATTTCTTTAAATTTTTCTTCGTTTCATAGTTGAATTCGGTAACTGATAATAATTATATGAGAGACTAGCTTCTTTGTACTATCATGGTTAATTGCATAACCTACTGCTCCTAAATTTTTTCCAAATAGGATACTAAATCTCCTTCAGCTTTTTATGTAAATGCTACCATTTTTGATGTAAAAGCAAACATAATATCTTTATGGAAAATACCATGGCCGTTAAATAAGTTTTTAATTTTAACATCATCAATGAGTTCAGAAAACTCAAGTTGCAGTTGTGATATAATATTGGTCATAAATTTCCTTTTTTATGTTAGTTATAATCAGAAGTAGTTATATCATTAAAAATCTTTATATAATAAAAATTTAGTTAATTATATATTAAAAATGTGATCTGGATCGAGATATTTATAAATAAATGATAAAAATTAACTCTATTGTAGCTAAAGAATATATCTCCAATATCATTAAAACTAATAGTGATGTCATTTTTCTTAAATTGAGAATTTAATTTGTTTGGTCAAATTTATATTTTAAAGATAATGTGGCTTTGAAATTAATTTATAGATTTAAGAATCTAAAAATAAATTTATTTATGTATTCCTGTTGTTAAATTAGATTATATTTTTCAATGAAGTGATTAATTAAAATATCTTATTCATCTTAAAATAGGTTAATGATATTTATCTTTTTCTCTATACAAGCCTCTTTCTACTTGTTAGACTTAACGCAGTAATTACCTATATTCTAAGGAGAAATTATGTATAGATGACTTGCCTGTTGCTGCTATAATCTTTTGTGATTTTAGCCGTTGTTGTTCTTTATTCTACATTGAAGACTGTGCCTCAAGGGTACAACTGGACTATATGAACGTTTTGGTCGTTACACCCGCACGTTGATGCCTGGGTTGAATTTTGTGGTTCCTTTTTGTTGATCGTGTTGGTCGTAAAATTAACATGATGGAACAGGTTCTTGACATCCCTTCCACAAGAAGTCATTTCAAAAGACAATGCTAATGTGTCTATTGATGCCGTGTGTTTCGTACAAGATGATTGATGCACGAAATGCGGCTTATAGAGTAAATCATTTAGAACAAGCGTTATTAATTTAACGATGACTAATATACGCACTGTTTTAGGCTCAATGGAATTAGATGAGATGCTATCACAACGTGATTCTATCAATAACCGTTTGTTATCTATTGTGGATGAAGCGACGATCCTTGGGAATTAAAGTAACCCGTATTGAATTCGTGATGTGCGTCCTCCGCATGAGTTGATTGCGGCTATGAATGCACAAATGAAAAGCCGAACGTAATAAGCGTGCCGATATTTTTGGAAGCGGAAGGGTTCGTCAGGCGGAAATTTACGAGCAGAAGGTGAAAAGCAATCCGTATTTTTGAAAGCAGAAGGTGAGCGACAAAAAGCCTTTTTACAAGCAGAAGCACGTGAGCGTGCTGCTGAAGCTGAGCGAAAGCAACGCAAATGGTATCTGATGCGATTGCCAATGGTGATACCAAAGCTATTAATTATTTTATTGCACAAAAATACACGAAGCCTTAAAAGAAATTGGTGGTGCGGATAATAGTAAAAGTGGTTCTAATGCCGTTAGAAGCAGGTAATTTGATGGGATCTATTGCGGGTATTGCAGAACTACTCAAAGGCGATACTAATTAATTAAAGATGTAGAGGTAAAGAGTAAATATGGAATGGTTTGTTAATTGGAGCATTTGGTACTGGCTTATTTTAGGGTTTGTTTTGCTCATTGCCGAAATTGCAATGCCGGAGAGTATTCTTAGCTATGGTGGGGGCTTGCGGCAATTGTTGTTGCGGGAATAATGAAACTGTTTCCAACTTTACCTCTTTCAGCTCTAGTAGTGATTTACGCCATTATTGCTATCGTATTGAGGCGTAATTTGGTGGCGTTATCAACATAGTAAAGATCAAGCAGACCAATCCCAAAGCGTATTAAACCAGCAGGGATCATGCGATGATTGGTGCGCGAGGAAAGAGTGTTAGAAATGGCCGGGAATGGCATTGGTCGTGGTGCTTTGGCGATACTACTTGGCGTATTAAAGGGCACGGCTTATCGGTGAATGACCTTATTGAAGTGACTGCTGTTAACAGTATTACATTGAACGTTATCAAAAATTGAAAAGTAGTGAAACATTTGATTGTTTCTGCGCATCCGAATCCTCAGAGTTTTAACCGAGCTTTAGTTGAGGAAGTTATAAGCCACTCGACAAGTGGGGCGGAAACGGTTGTTCCGTGATCTTTATACTTTAGATTTCAATCCGGTGTTGTCTTGGGTGAGCTAAATGCCACCATGGAAGGCATTGTTCCTGCTGAGATTAAATTTGAACAAAACTTATTGCGGAAGCAGAGTTAATTACATTCATTTATCCGCTTTTGGTGGATGGGGTTTCCTGCAATATTAAAAGGTTATTGGACCGCATTTTAAGTTATGGCTTTGCCTACCAAAATGAAAAATGGTGTTTCTGTTGGTTTGCTTGGAAACAAAAATGCAACATTTTATTACCATGGGAAATAGTATTGAAAAATACCAACAACTGGCTTTGATAAAGCTTTAAAAATCTTGTTTGGTTGACGGGTTATTTAATTTTGTGGAATATAGATATTCAACATGATATTTTTGGAAATATTCATTTATTAGATGAAGCGGGTTATCAATCAGTTTTAACATCATCTTCTTTGACATTTAAAAATCTCAGACCGCACTTTTTATCTTTTTGAGAGTGGAAATTAATGCAGAGAAAAATTCAATTAAATTATTTTTCTTTGATTAGCCGATTATTTGGTAATTTATTTTATCGTCAACCTACCGATAATATACTTTCCAGTATATTTATTTGGTTGCAACAAAATAAATTGTCTGATATAGCCATTAAAATGAAGATATAGAAAGTAAAAAGCTTTAGTTGCATTACAAATGCCGATTGATTTAGATATCTTGGCTCAAGAATATCAAAAGTTATTTGGTAAGAAGAGGCATGGTGGCAACTCAAAATTTCTGCCTATGATATTTCAGTAGATGCGTTTGATGATTTTTCGTCAAGTTCGAAATTTACCGTTAAGCGATAATATTGATCATTTCGCTATGTTGTTACTAACAGCGTCATGGTTGGAAGATAATTCAGATTCGCTGTCTGCACAGCAGGAACTGTTTGAACACTTTTTAGTTGCCTTGCGCAGCGAAGTTCTTAAGCAAAGTGGAACAATCGAGCCGGGTTGCCGTTTTATCGTTCTCTGGCGTATCTTACTCGAGAGATTTTGTCTGCTATGGCTGATGAGTTGGATGCTGTAGAGTTATAACGAATTGAGTTCAAAAATAAAGGTGAGTTTTAAGCTCACCTTTTTATAATATATATTGTACAGATCCGTTTTTCATCAGGCTGTGTTTTGAAACGGCGGTGTAACCACATATATTGTTCAACCCCTTTTCATAATTTCCTTTTCAATTACTTGATTCATTCGGGTAGCAATCTCGGTTTCATCGTGCAAATCGGAAAAATCTACCGGTGGCGAGATGGTAACCCTGTATAGCCTGAATTATCTGCGTTTCTGAGTGGCGCAAAGGAATAACTTTGCTGTTTGGTGAGGATTTTAATAAATAATAACTTCCTGTTGTGGTTGCTGCGATGAGGCACGTGCAGCGGTACGAATATAGCGTCTACCGTAATCGTGATCAGTGCGTACCAAATAATATCGCCATGACGAATAGCTTTAATCATGCCGCGTAAATCTTTTGCGATCTAGCATATCTTTGTTGGAACGCAATCTGCCTTGGAGTTTGAATCCAATCAAATAATGGGTTGTCGTTCGGTCGATAAACGCCGATGCCCGGTTGATGTATTCCAACGATGCGCGCGCCTAATTCTAACGTTAAAAAGTGCACTCCAACGAGAAATAATGCCATCTTTGCAGATTGTCTTTTAAATATTCCAATCCTTCGATTTTTGACCATTTCTTTATGCGTCGATCCGACCAAAAACCATGCCATACCGGTTTCAATGATCGCCATACCGGTAGCTCGCAAATTAACCTGTAAAATCGTTTTCAATTTTTGTGTGGAGTAATCAGGAAAGCACAATGTTAAGTTGCGTCTGGCAATTTTGGCCCGTCGTTTTCCTATACCCGTTTTCCAAACAACCATCCCAGCCCATTACCGATTTTTAAGTAACACGGAATAGGGTAAGAGCAAAATTAAGCGAAAAATGCCGAGAGCGAACCAAAAGCCCCAATGTTTCGGGTGGAGAAATTCAGTTTTAAAAAGTAGGGAGAACAGATTTTTGACATAAGGCGTTAAGATAAGTCGTTAATAGGGTACTTCGAATTGACTTTAGTTTAACGGAATTTTTAGGAAATAGCATTTTTCCCTGTGGTAATATTAGCGAAATTTTTGTTCCTTATTTAAGAGAAAAATCAAATGGCTCAATATTCTGCACAATTTAATCATGCAAAAAGTTTTTGGTTCTTGGCGACGTCATGTTGGATCGTTATTGGTTTGGGGCGACGAATCGTATTTCGCCGGAAGCGCCGGTGCCCGTAGTGCGCGTGCAACAAAATGAAGAGCGAGCTGGCGGTGCGGCAAACGTGGCAATGAATATTGCTTCCTTAAATGTGCCTGTAACATTATTGGGTTTTAACCGGTCAGGGATGAGGCTGGGGGCAGCGTTAACGAGCTTGTTACAGAGGCAAAAATCGATTGTGATTTTGTTCAATTAACTACTCATCCGACTATTACGAAATTGCGTATTTTTGTCTCGCCATCAACAATTGTTACGTCTTGATTTTTTGAAGAAGATTTTCAAAAATGTGATCAGTGAATCCTTGTTGGGAAAAATTAGAAAGTGCGGTCAAAAATTACGGTGCTTTGATTCTTTCCGATTATGGCAAAAGGTACTTTAAATGAAGTGCAAAAATGATTCAAATTGCCCGCAATGCCAATGTTCCCAGTGTTAATCGATCCGAAAAAGGTACAGATTTTGAGCGCTATCGTGGCGCAACATTATTAACGCCGAATATGTCTGAATTTGAAGCGGTTGTCGGCAAATGCTATTCTGAGCAAGATGTCATTGATAAAGGTTTAAAATTAATTTCAGAGATAAATTTAACCGCACTTTTAGTAACTCGTTCGGAAAAAGGTATGACGTTATTACGTCCGAATCAGCCGGTTTATCACTTGCCAACAGAAGCGAAAGAAGTGTTTGATGTGACCGGTGCAGGCGACTACGGTAATCAGCGTGCTTGCAACCGCCTTGGCAGATGGTCGTAGTTTTGAAGAAGCCTGTTATCTCTCAAATGTGGCCGCCGGCATTGTGGTGGGCAAATTGGGTCACATCCACGGTTTCTAGCGTCGAATTGAAAATGCGATTCATGGTCGAACCACCACCGGTTTTCGGCATAATGACAGAAAAGTGAACTTAAGGACGCGGTTAAATTGGCGAAAGATCGTGGAGAGAAAATCGTGATGACTAATGGGTGCTTTGATATTTTTGCATCCCGGTCATGTGTCTTACTTGGAAAAATGCACGTAAGTTGGGTGATCGTTTAATTGTTGCGGTGAATACGGACAATTCGGTAAAAACGCTTAAAAGGTGAGGAACGGCCGATTAATCATTTAGACTCAAGAATGGCTGTGCTTGCCGGGCTTTCTTCTGTGGATTAGCTGGTTGCGTTTGATGAAGACACGCCGCAACGCTTAATTGGTGAAGTATTGCCTGATTTGTTGGTGAAAGGCGGCGACTATAAACTGGAAGATATTGCCGGTAGTAAAAAGTTTGGGCAAATGGCGGCGATGTGAAAGTGCTTAACTTTTGAAAACGGTTTTTCTACATCAAATGTGATTAAGAAAATTAAACACTTGGAAAAAAATAATGACCATATGAAAGTAAAAAGAAAGCGTGGAAAGTGAGAATTTCCACGCTTTTTGTTAGTATTTATTCCATTATTTTTGCTAAGCATTGTACATAGCTATCTGCTGTAAATTGGAGGAATGCAGCATAAAATTAGAGCAATACGTAACCC